>Ga0207416_1000040_pt1 | contig 240704 bp, 227 predicted proteins | sample PaiPotPPM11metaG_FD_184107 | JGI IMG/M metagenome (GOLD analysis project Ga0207416, IMG submission 184107) | Iron sulfur acid spring bacterial and archeal communities from Banff, Canada, to study Microbial Dark Matter (Phase II) - Paint Pots PPM... ... | reverse complement strand
CGCCAACACCGACGCCGCGAGGAGGGCGTGGCCTCGAGCACGCGCCACGGTCCGTGCCGACGACGACGCCGACCGCTACTCCGTCACCGGTGCCGCGTCCGCGGCCTCATCCAGGGGCAGGCGGAACGGTCGGCAGCGGGCGCGCGACCGCGAACGTCGACCGCGGCAACGTCTTCGGGAACCTCCAGTTCGTGAACGTGAGCCGCTCGTGCGCGATCCCGCGCGTTCCGTGCGCCGACGCGCCGGCGGCGGTCGCCACCCAATACTTCTCGCTCTTCCCGAACGCCACGCTGCCGGCGGCATTCGGGCCGGACACGAACGCTACGGAACTCGGCAGATACGTCAGCCCGTCGATCGCGACTTGGGTGAATCGGAACCCCTTCGGCGTCTTCGGCGTCAACCGGAACACGTAGTCGACGTGCCGCCCGCTCTTGTGCGGCCCGACGTAGGCGAAGTCGTACTGCGCGCTGCGCGGGGCTAACTTCGTCACCGCGTAGCGATAGGGACGTCCGTGGAAGATGCGCACCGACGCGTTGGTCGCGCGCGTTCCGTTCACCGCGATGATCTCGTCCCGTTCGTCCGTCCCGGCGCGAAAGATCCGGTGCGTCTGTTCCAGCGATCGGGTCCCCGTCTGCTCCAGCGTGAACTCCACCGTGAACGTATGCGGCTCTTTGACCGCGCCGAGCGCGTTTTCGTAGCGCGTCACGACGGCGGCCGGGGGCGGCGGCGAAGCGATCGCCGGCGCCGGTGTTCCGAACGCCGCCAGATGCGCCGCGCCGGCGGCGAAGAGCGCGATCATGCCGAGAGCAGCGACCGCATGGCGTCCAGCGCAGCGTCCGCGCCGGCGGGATCCTTTCCGCCGCCTTGCGCCTGCGCCGGCGCGCCGCCGCCTTTGCCGCCGACCAGCGGCGCCGCCGCCTTCACCAGGTTCCCGGCGTGAACGCCGGCCTTCACCGCGTCGTCGCTTGCACTCACGAACAGCGACGCGGTGTCGCCGTCGATACCGACCAGCGCGATCACCCCGGACCTCAGCCGCGAGCGGATCGCGTTGCCGAGGGTGCGCACCGCTTCTGCGTTCGCCTCGGGGACGACCGCCGCGACGACGCGGACGCGGCCGATCTCCTGCGCGCGCTCGACGTACGCCGCCGCATCGGATGATGCAAGCCGCGCTTTGAGCTCGAGCATCGACTTCTGCAAGTCGCGCACGTCGCTTTGCAGACGTTCGACTCGTTCGACCAGTTCGTCCGGCTTCGCGGAGAGGCTCTCGCCGAGCGCGGCGAGCGTATCCTGCTGGCGCTCGACGTACGCTTCGGCCGCCTTCGAGACGATCGCTTCGATGCGCCGCACGCCGCTGCCGATCGAGCTTTCGCCGAGCAGGACGAAAAGGCCGAGTTCGCCGGTGGTGTGCGCGTGCGTGCCGCCGCAGAATTCGACCGACGGCCCGAACCGCACGACGCGAACGCGGTCGCCGTACTTCTCGCCCGCCATCGTGATCGCGCCGGTCGCCTTCGCCTCCTCGATCGGGAGCTCGTTCATGTCCTGGTGGTGGTCGTCGCGGATCATCTCGTTGACCCGCTGCGTCACCGCGCGCTTCTGCTGCGGCGTCAGCGCGCCGGCCGGATTGCGAAAATCGAAGCGCATCCGATCGACGCCGACCCACGAGCCGGCCTGCACGATCTCCTCACCCAGCACGTCCTTGAGCGCGCGCTGCAGAAGATGCGCCGAGGTGTGATGACGCCGGATCTCTTCGCGCCATTCCGGGTAGACGGTGGTGTGAACGGCGTCGCCGACGTGAAGTTTCCCCGCGACCAACCGGCCGTGATGGGCGATCGCGTCGCCGGCGTACTGCGTGTCGGTGACCTCGAAGACGGCGTCGCCGTACGTGATGCGGCCGTGGTCGCCGACCTGGCCGCCCTTCTCCGCATAGAACGACGTGCGGTCGAGCACGACGCGCGCTTCGGCGCCGGCCTCGATCTCCTCGGCGGCCCCCCCTGGGATCAGGATCGCAAGAACCGTTCCGTCGGCCTCCAGACCGCCGTACCCCTCGAACGACGACGAGAGCGCGGGGGCGCCCGCGACGGTCACGACGCCGCGTTTCGCGGCGGCATCGGCGCGCGCACGCACGCGCTGTTCGGTCATCTTCTGCTCGAAACCGACCGAGTCGACGGCGACGCCGCGTTCTCCGGCGATCTCCCGGGTCAGTTCGTACGGAAAACCGTACGTGTCGTGCAGCGCGAAGGCGTCTTCTCCGCCGATCAGCCGCGTGCAGTCGGAGATCGCGTCGTCGATGAGGTGCTCGAGCAGCTCGATCCCGCGATCGAGCGTGCGCAGGAAGCCGGCTTCCTCGGTCCGCAGCGCGTTCTGCACGTCGCCCAGCCGTGCGCGCAATTCCGGATAGCCGCTCTCCAGCGACGCGACGACGGCGCTCGCGAGGTCCGCCATGAACTCGCGCGGATAGCCGAGCAGACGGCCGTTGCGAATCGCCCGGCGGATCAGAAAGCGCAACACGAAGCCGCGCTCGGTGTTCGACGGATACACGCCGTCGGCGATCAGAAATGTCGCGGCGCGTGCGTGATCCGCGATGATGCGGCGGCGCACGAGCCCTTCGTCCGGCGCGAGCGTCGTCTGGCCGACCGCGGGCTGCGCCGCGATGAGGTCGGTGAAGAGATCGGTCTCGTACATCGAAACCTTGCCGTTCGCGACCGCCAGCATACGTTCGAAACCGGCGCCGGTGTCGATCGCCTTGCGCGGAAGATCGCTCAACGTGCCGTCGATGCCGCGATTGTACTGCTGGAAGACGACGTTCCAGATCTCGACGAAGCGGTCGCCCTTGTTCGGCGCGTCGTCGTCGGGGCCCGACGCGTTCTCGGCGCCGGTGTCGTAGAAGATCTCGGTGCACGGACCGCACGGTCCGGTCGCACCCATCGTCCAGAAGTTGTCTTCATCCCAACGCGTGATGCGGGCGGGATCGAGTCCGATCTCGTTCTCCCACAGCCGCTGCGCTTCGTCGTCCGAGGTGTGAACGGTCACGTATAGCCTCGTCGGGTCGACCTTCATGACGGTCGTGAGAAACTCCCACGCGAAGCGGATCGCCTCCGACTTGTAATAGTCGCCGAACGAAAAATTCCCGAGCATCTCGAGAAAGGTTCCGTGCCGTCCCGTTCGCCCGACGTTTTCGATGTCGGACTTCGCTCCGGCGACGCGCAGGCAGCGCTGCACGGTCACGGCGCGCGGCGCCGGCGCGGGCGCGTCGCCCAGGAAGACGGGGACGAACTGTTCCATTCCGGCGATGGTGAACAGCGTGGTGCTCAGCTCGTCGGGGATGAGCGAGGCGGAAGGCAGATGCGCGTGTCCGTTCCGCACAAAAAAGTCGACGAACGCTTGACGGAGCTCTTGGGAAGTCATGGGCGACCGATGGGTTTCGCCAAAGGGCCCCGGTCGCCCGTCTTTCTCACGGCGACCCCGGCGCCCGCCCGCCGGCTGGGTCCCGTCACTTCTCTTGGAGGAAGTTTTTCAGCTTTTCGAGCGCCTTTTGCTGAAGCCGTGAGACGTGCATCTGCGAGACGTTGAGGCGCTTGGCGATCTCGGTCTGCGAGACGCTCTCGTAGAAGCGCAGGTAGAGGATCACCCGCTCGCGGCCGGTCAGGACCTGGAACGCGCGCTCGAGGTTGGCGCGATCCTCGAGCAGTTCGAGGCCGGCGTCGTTCTGCCCGACGTAGTCGGCCAGCGTCTGCGACTTCTTGTCGCCCTCGCCGTTGAGTTCGGTGTCGAGCGAGAGCAGGTTGTAGGCCTGGCCGAGCTCTTGGGCTTCGAGGATGTCCTCTTCGGACGCCCCGAGGTGCTGCGCAAGTTCGGTGACGGTCGGCGAATGGCCGAGCTTGACCGTGAGCTTCTCGTTGGCGCGATTGACGGCGAGGTTGAGTTCCTGAAGACGGCGCGGAACCTTGACCGCCCAGCCCTTGTCGCGGAAATACCGCTTGATCTCGCCGACGATCGTCGGCGTCGCATACGTCGTGAACTCGACGCCGCGCTCGAGATCGAAGCGGTCGATCGCCTTGAGCAGACCCACCGTGCCGACTTGGATCAGATCGTCGAGAGCCTCGCCGCGATTGGCGAACTTGACCGCGAGGTAGCGCACCAGGTTGAGGTGCGCGACGACGAGTTCGTTGCGCAGCCGATCGTACTCGCTGATCCCCGAATGATCGGGGCCGTTGTCGAGGTCGCGGTTCGCACGCAACTCGGCGAAGCGCGCGAAAGCGGCCCGAGCGCGGTTGCGATCCCAGCGTTCCTCGTCAACGTGAGGAACAGAGGATGACATCGCTACGACGAGACGCGCTTCGTCATCACGAGCTCTGTCCCGCGACGCGGGTCGGTCGTGTAGTCGACGGTATCCATCAGGGCGCGAATCAAGAACACTCCAAGGGCTTCGGTACGGCCTTCGACGAGCCCGCCCGGCTCCGTCGGCTCCAAGTGCGGGCCGGTCGACGAATCGCGTACGGTAACGCGCAGTTCGTCCTCCGCCGCATCGCACACGATCTCGATCGTGCCGGCGTCGACGCCGCCGGCAGCTTGAATCGAGTTGGTGCACGCCTCGGCGATCGCCAGCTTGATGTCCTCGATCTCGTCGACGGAAAACCGGAGCCGGCTCGCAACCGCAGCGCCGGCGAGGCGCGCGACCGCGACCCATTCCGCGCGGCCCGGAATTTTCAGCTCGACCGTGCCGTGCGACGACACCGTGAGTACCCGCGTCGCTGGGTTCACACCAGCGCCTTCATTGCGCTCTGTTCGTCATCGAAGATGCCGAAGATCTTCACGAGGCCCGTGATGTCGAAGATCTTCTTGATCTGCGGGTTGGTGCAGACGAGGTTCACCGAACCGCCGTGCTCGCGCACGCGCTTGAGCCCGCCGATCAGGACGCCGAGACCCGTCGAGTCGATGTACCGCACCTTCTCGAGATTGATGACCAGGTTGTAATGCTCCTGATCGATCAGCTCGGTGATCGCGTCTTTGACTTTGGGCGACGTGTAGACGTCGATCTCACCGGTGAGGTCGACGACGTATGCGTCCCCCTCAGATTCGCGGACGTTGACTTTGATGTCCAAGGTATCTCCTAGTGTCGACTCGGGAGTTGGGGCGGTAGCCTTAGCTTTCGCTGTCGTTCTCGAGGCTGGTGCGCTGACGCGCGGCTGCGTCCTTGCCCTCGGTCACTGCGGCGTCGATGCGGGCCTTGGCATCGGCGACGATTTGGCGGCCGCGCGCGAGCAGTTCGTTCGCGTCGCCGGCCGTGTCGCGCGCGCGTTCGCCCGCTTCGCGGGCTTTCGCAACGAGCAGATCGCGCGTATCCTCGCCCGTCTGGGGGGCCAGGATCATCGCGAGTGCGGCACCGGCCAGGGCGCCGAGCACGAAGCCGGTGATGAAGCCGGGGCTTCCGCCGCGTTCTTCAGACATTGCTGATTTCTCCGTCGACCGGCAGATCGCGTTTCTTTCCGGACACGAGCCGGCGCAAACCCGCGGTGATCCCGCTGAGCGTCGCGCCGATGTTGACGAGTGCCGGACCGACCGCCTCGGAGGCGAGTCGTGCCGTGCTCCCGACGCCGCCGGCAACGCCTTCCAGCGTGCCGACGACCGCGCCGAGCCGGGCGACGGTCGCGTCGGCCGTGTCGGCGATGCCGCCGACGTGGCCCAGCGTTTCGACGACCGGGCCCGACACCGCGGCGATCTGGCGGTCGACTTCGTCGAGCGTGCCATTCACGCGGGCGAACAAGTTCGCCAGCGCTCGGCATGCCAGGAAGACGCCGATCCCCACCAGCAGGGCGGCGACGCCGAACAAGACATCCATAATGAACGCGCCGTCACTAGCCGTCAAAACCGATCCTCCGTGCGCTCGCTAGAGCCACGGTCGGCCCTTTCCCACAATTCGAAAGCCTCACACATGAGCGGGGGTACGGACGCCCGCCACCAGAGCAGGTAAGCGAGCGATCACCGAGTCGATTTCGCGGCCGGTCGTCTCCCTCCCCAGGGAAAAGCGAACGACGCCGAGCCGATAGCGGCCGTCGAGTCCCAGCGCCGCCGCGACGTGGCTTGGCTCCAGCGACCCCGCCGCGCAGGCGCTCCCGGCGGAGGCGGCGATCCCGTCGAGGTCGAGCCGGATCAGAAGCGCGTCGGAGGGGACGTCTGCGAAGGCGACCGAGAGGGTCGCCGGCAGGCGAGGGGCCCCGGCGCCGTTGATCGCGACCCCCGGGATGCCGGCGATCGCCGCTTCCAGGCGGTCGCGCAACGCTGCGACGCGGGGAGCCTGGTCTGCGCGCTCGGCCTCGGCCAGCCGCAGCGCTACGGCTAGGCCGACGATGCCGGCGACGTTCTCGGTCCCGGCCCGCAGCCCGTGCTCCTGGCCGCCGCCGACGATCAGCGGCTCGAGGGGTGTGCCGCGGCGCACATACAGCGCGCCGACGCCCTTGGGCCCGGAGAACTTGTGCGCCGAGAGCGAGAGCAGGTCGACCCCCAGCGCCTCCACGTCGAGCGGAAGCCAGCCCGCGGCTTGCACGGCGTCGGTGTGGAAAAGCACGCCGCACTCGCGCGCGATCGCCGCCAAGCGCGCGATCGGCTGGATCACGCCGATCTCGTTGTTGGCCAGCATCATGCTGGCGAGCGTCGTTTGCGGGGTCAGCGCCGCGGCGAACGCCGCCGAGTCGACGAGGCCGCTCGCGCCGACCGGCAGCCGGGTGACCTGCCATCCGTCGCGCTCGAGGACGTCGAACGCGTGGAGGACCGCGTGGTGTTCGGTGACGGCGGTGACGACGTGCCGGCCGCGCGTCACCGCCGCGCGGGCCGCGCCGACGATCGCCAAGACGTTCGCTTCGGAGCCGCCGCCGGTGAAGACGATCTCGCGCGGAGCGGCGCTCAGGACCTGTGCCACGCTCGCCCGCGCATCGTCGAGCGCGGCTCGCGCGGCGCGGCCTTCGGCGTGCAGCGAGCTCGGGTTGAAGCCTCCGCCGAGCAGCGGCACCATCGCGGCGACGACTTCCGGCCGCGCGGCCGTCGTCGCCGCGTGGTCGAGGTAGATGCGGTCCATCGTCCGTCTAGAGAACGCGCGGCCCGCGAATGGATGCGCTCGGGGCTAGCGGTCGTCGTCGCCGAAGAGGTCGCTTTCCGCGCGGGTCGAGTTGCCGCGGCGTTTGGCGATCCAGGCGCGGAGCTTCGCTTCGTCGCCCTGTTTGCCGGGGTCGAAGTACGCGCGGTCGCCGAGCGCGTCCGGCAGGTTCGATTGCAGCGCGACGGCCGGCGGCAGGCCGTCTTCGGCATCCATGTCGGCGTAGTCGGCGTGCGCGTAGCGATAGCCCTCACCATAGCCGAGGTTCTTCATCAGCTTGGTCGGCGCGTTGCGCAGGTGCAGCGGCGGCGGTTCGTTGCGCGTCTCCTGCACGTCGGCGAGCGCGGCCGAGTACGCGCGGCCGACGCTGTTCGACTTCGGTGCCGTCGCCAGGTAGAGCGTCGCGTGCGCCAGCGGATAGAACCCTTCCGGCATGCCGACGAAGTGCACGGCTTGCTGCGCGGCGATCGCCACCTGCAGCGCGTTGCGGTCGGCGAGCCCGACGTCTTCGCTGGCGAGGATCACCAGCCGGCGCACGATGAACAGCGGATCTTCACCGGCGTCGATCATGCGCGCGAGCCAATACAGCGCCGCGTCGGGATCGCTGCCGCGGATCGTCTTGATGAACGCGCTGATCGTATCGTAGTGCGCGTCGCCGGCCTTGTCGTAACCGCCCGCGCGCCGCTGCAGCGCGTCGGCGATCGTCTGCACGTCGATGGCGGGCGCGTCGTCGGCCGTCTTCGGTGCGGCGGACGCGGCGAACTCGAGCGTTCCGAGTGCGACGCGCGCGTCGCCGTTGGCGAGGTTGACCAGCGCGTCGAGCGCATCCGGCGTGATCGTGACGTGCTCGGCGCCCAGACCCCGCTCCTCGTCGTGGAGCGCGCGCTCGATCAGCGTGCGGACGTCGTCGTCTTCGAGCGCTTTGAGAACGAACACGCGCGACCGTGAGAGCAGCGCCGAGTTCACCTCGAACGACGGGTTCTCGGTCGTCGCGCCGATCAGCGTGACCGTGCCGTCCTCGACGTACGGCAGCACCGCGTCCTGCTGCGCTTTGTTGAAGCGATGGATCTCGTCGATGAACAGCACGGTGCGGCGGCCGGCGGCGCGCAGCTTCTGCGCGTCGGCGACGACCCGCCGCAAATCGGCGACGCCCGCGCTGACCGCGGAGAGCCCGGCGAAGTGCGCGCCCGTCTGCTGGGCGATGATGCGCGCGAGCGTCGTCTTCCCCGTCCCCGGCGGCCCCCAGAGAATCATCGACGGCGCCTGATCCGACTCGATCGCACGCCGCAGCGCACGGCCCGGCCCGACGATCTGCTGCTGCCCGACGAACTCATCGAGGTTCCGCGGCCGCATCCGCGCCGCCAACGGCTCGCGCACACTCCCGCCGGACCCCCCGGTGTCGAACATGTTGATCACGGCAGCAAGTCAATCATCGCAGCAAGATCCCGGTCATGGACCGAGCGTAGTGGGATCGTGCAGCGCAACGCAAGCCCATTGCGAGGTCGGACCCGGGGGCCCCGCCGCGAAGCGGTGGGGGGCGCGGAGCCTAGGGCGGAGCGCCTTAAAACGGCAACTTACGCTTCTTCGGCTTTGGTTTGGGGGTTCCGGTGCCCGGCTCGGGACTGGGCACGGGTTGTTTGATGATGACGGGTTTGCCTAGGGCGTCCATGTTCTTCGAATTGAGGTTGTAGTCGAGCGCTTCGGCAGTCAAGGACGACCCGCTGTCGACGGTTTTGACGTGACCCTCGAGGCGGAGCGTTCCCGACTGGCGATTGAGCGTGCCCTTGTCCGCGACCGCGTTGCGCGCGCCTTGCACGAAGTGCACGTGACCGACGGCCACGTAGATCCTTGCTTTGGAATCGACGTCGAGCGAATCACAGGTCAGCGTCGAGGGACCGCCGCCGCTGTATGCGTTGTCCTGGCCGGCCTCGGGCGCGTTGCCGTTGTCGTGCACGACGACGTTGCCGGTGAGCGTCACGGTTCCGCTCTTGTCGTTGCCTTTCGCGCTGTCGGCGGTGCCGTCGCTGCCCGGTCGCGAAAACGCGACCTTGTGCGGCATGGTGAAATCGCCGTTGCGCTGGGTGACGATCGTATCGGTCTCGACGCGATAGGAGTTCGAATCGGCCGACGACGCATCGGGCGCGCTCAACGAGGCGGCCGGCGCCGCGGACGGCGCGGGCGTCGCGACCGGCGCGGGCGTCGCGACCGGTGCGGGCGTGCCGGCTCCCGCGCACGTCGCGAAGAGCGCGATTCCGGCCAGCGAGGTTCGTACGAGCGAACGCACGCGCGCTACGGACTCCGCCGCGGTTGCGGGACCGGCGACTTCACCGCGGGCTTCGGCGCGGCGGGCGGCGCCGCCGGAGCGGTGTCCGCCGGTTTTGTCAGCACGGCCGGACCGCCGTGCACTTCGGCGTCCTTGGTGTTCAAGTTGTAGTCGACGGTGTTTGCGCTGAGCGTCGAGCCGGCGTCGGTGAGGTGCACGCCGCCTTCGAGGTGCAGCATCCCGGTAGCCCGATTGAGTACGCCGCGGTCGGCGGTCGCGGTACGCGGACCTTGCGCGAAGTGCACGTGTCCGGTCGCGGTGTAGAGCTTTTGCTTCGAGTCGATCTCGAGGCGATCGCAGGTCAGGGTGGCCATCCCGCTGCCGCCGTATGCGCCGCCGCCGCCGACTTCCGGCGCATTGCCGGTGTCGTGGACGACGACGTTGCCGATCAGCGTCGCGGTTCCGTTCTTGTAGTTGCCGTCGGCGCGGTCGGCGACCGCATCGGTGCCGGGCCGGTAGAAACGCACCGAATGCGGCATCGAGAACGCGCCCGTGTTGAGGTTCGAGTTCGTCATGTCCGTCTGGATCTTGTAGTCGCGCGTCTCGAGGCCGCCGGCAGCGGGCGGCGCGGCGGCAAGCGCGGCCGCCCCGCTCGTCGTCATCGCGACGAGCAGGGAAGCGACGCGGAGCAGCCGAGTCGTACGGATCATCACACCTCGAAAACGACGGGACGGTCGAACATCTCTCTGCTTAGAGATTCAAAGACCCGTGATAACCGACCCGCTGCCCGGTTCCGATCGCAACGCAAGACATCGGATCGTCGGCCACGATGACCGGAATTCCCGTGACCTCGCCGAGCAAGGTGTCGAGCCCACGTAAGAGCGCACCGCCGCCGGTCAGAATCACGCCGCGGTCGATGATATCGGCCGCAAGCTCGGGCGGCGTCTTTTCGAGCACCGCCTTGACCGCTTCGACGATCGCCTGGACCGGCTCCGAGAGCGCCTCACGCACTTCTTCCGAGGTGATCTTCACCGTCTTCGGCAAACCGTTGATCAGATCGCGGCCGCGAATCTCCATCGCGAGTTCCTGATCGAGACGGTAGGCGGAGCCGATCTTGATCTTGATCTCCTCGGCGGTGCGTTCGCCGATCATCAAGTTGTACACGCGCCGGATGTGGCGGATGATCGCTTCGTCGAGCTTGTTGCCGGCGACGCGAATCGACTGCGAGACCACGATGCCGCCGAGCGAGATCACCGCGACGTCGGTCGTACCGCCGCCGATGTCGACGACCATGTTGCCGGACGGTCCGTCGATCGGTAGGCCGGCGCCGATTGCAGCGGCCATCGGTTCTTCGATGATGTCGACCGACTTCGCCCCGGCGAGTTTGGCCGCGTCGCGCACGGCGCGCTCTTCGACCGACGTGATCTCCGCCGGAACGCAGATGACGACCGAGGGTTTCGGGCGGAACAGCGCACTGAGCCAGGACCGGTTGCGCGTGACTTTCTTGATGAAATAGCCGAGCATCGCTTCGGTCACTTCGAAGTCCGCGATCACGCCGTCGCGCAGAGGCCGAATGGCTTGAATGTTGCTCGGCGTCTTGCCGAGCATGAGCCGGGCCTCTTCTCCGACGGCGAGCGTCTTGTTGGTGCGCACGTCTTTTGCAACTACGGAGGGCTCCCGTAAGACGATGCCCTTGCCCTTGACGTAAACGAGGACGTTGGCGGTACCCAGGTCGATCCCGATATCGATGACAGTGACTCCCGGACAGGCACCCCCGCGAGCACGCGGCGGCGCCGCTGATCAAAACGGCTCTTGGAGGTTCGGCCCGGGGCCAAAGATTCCTGACCCTCGCAAAAATGCGCTCCCACCCTGATCCAGGGCGGGAGCGCCGCCTGGGTCGCCGTTCAGCGCGAGAGGAGGGCGAGGCCCCTCTGGGCTTGGGAGGCGCGCAGCGGGATGTAGACGTTTTGCTTCTGCACGATCGACTGGCCTTGGCGGCTGAGCACGAACCGCAGGAATTCGTCAATCGCGGGGTTCAGCGGCTTGCCGGGCGCCTTGTTCGTGTTGAAGAAGATCAGCCGGCTGAGCGGGTACGCCGCGGTCGCGACGTTCTCGTAGGAGGGCGCCAAGAACGGCCCCGCGCTGGTGGGGCCGACGGCGAGCACCTTGACCGGCTCGTCGAGATACGCCAGACCGTCATAGCCCAGCGCGTAGCGATCGCCGGCTACCTTTTGGGCGATCGGGAAAACGGTCTTCGAATAGTCGATTCCGTCCCGCCATTCGCCGCGATGCCCGGGCGTGCTCAGCACTCGTTGGCGGACGAATTCCTCGAAGCCGTTCCACGGTTTGACGCCGACGAGATGCACCGGCTTGTCGGCCCACTCGCCCTTCAGACCGAGATCGCCCCACGTCTTGAGAGCCGCTCCCGTACGCGCGTGCGTGCTCGAAAACAGCGCGTCGAGCTGATCGAAGCTGAGCTGCTCGATCGGGTTGTCCTTGTTGACGATGAAACACACCGCGTCGAGAAATCCGAAGTGGCGATAGCTCCCGCCCGAAACCGGCACGCTCAGCGGGTCGTAGCCGAACTTCGCGTGGAACTCCGTAATGTCGTCGGGCTTCAGCTCGCGCGAAACGAAGACGAAGTCGATGTTGCCCTTCGCCAGTTCCTTGGCGCCCAGGCTTCCCGCGTAGGGCGGGTCGACGTCGATCCGCACGTCCAGAAAGTAGCGCTGAAATGCCGCGACCCAATCCTTCGAAAGCACCGCCAGCACGTCCGATGCGGCGGCTTTGAAATGTCCGTGAAGCTTGACGCCTTTGCGCGGCTGATAGTCGGGCAGGACGGGGTCGAGGGTCGGCTGCAAGACTTCGAGCACCGGGAGATCGCGACCGTCGGTCATGCCGCGTTTTTTCTCGTCGTCGGTCTGCGGCTTCGCCGGCACCGCGGGCGGCAGCAGCCACTCCACCGATCCCGAACCCGGCGCGGTCACTTGCGCCGAGACCCCGCTGAAGAGGACGGCCGTCAACGCTGCGGCCATCGCCGCTACTGCGAGCTTCATCACCGCTGAATTGTAAGAAGCGAACCTTTCGGGAACCTTTCTCGATCGCTCGCGGCGCGTAATCGGAGGAAAGATTTTCCCGCAGGACGGGGCCCTGAAAGCCGCCTGAAAGGTTGCGCGCTCCATACTCGCCGGAGCATCAGCATGAGCCGAGAAATGGAGAACATCGCCATGCGCATCCGCAACCTGGCGCTATTGCAGGTTGGCCTTCTCACGTGCGGACCGTGGCTGGCGAGCCCCGTCTTCGCCGCGGAACCGGCATCCCCGAGCCCCAGTGCCGCCCCGTACGCCCAGCATCTCGTCGACCAGATGCTCGCGGCGCACCCGGAAGTCGTCGTACTCGCCCTTCACGTCACCCCGCCGCACGGCACCGACAACGTCATCGTCGCGTCGAACATCGGCCGTATCGGAAAGAAGGCCGACGCCGACGACTTGCACGTCATCAGCACCGGTGAAACCAAACTCGAGGTGAACACGGCCGGTGACCGGTACGAAGTCGAGGAGACGCTGCAAGACGTCTCGGGCTTGACGATCGGCGCGATCGGCGTCGTCTTCCGCTACACGAAGGGCCAGGACACGAGCCGCTACCAGCAGGTCGCGGCCGAGATCCAAGCGTTCTTCCGCAAGCACGTGTTGAGCGAAGCCAACCTGGTCGACGCGTATCCGTACAGTACCGACTACTCCCCCGACAACGGCGCACAGCGCCTCGTCGACGCGACGATGGCCCGCCATCCCGAGCTGCTCGTGCTCGGCATGCACGTCACGCTCCCCGGCCGCGGCAACATCTTCCTCGGCTCGAACATCGGCCGGGTGGGCAAGAAGGCCGACGAAGACGACCTGCGCGTCGTCAACACCGAGAAGTCGAACTTCGAGATCAGCGCGAACAAAAAGCGCTACGAGGTAGAGCTCGTCCTGGAAGACGCGGCCGGCAAGAACATCGGCGCGCTCGGCACGGTCTTCCGCTACGCGCCGGGCGACGACAAGACCGTCTTGAACGCGCTAGCGATAACGATTCGCGACGAGATGGCGCACCGGATCCCCAGCGCCCCGTCGCTGCTGGCGAAGTCCGACGCCCGCCCCGTTGCGATCGCGGCCGCTGCGCCGCTGACCTTGGCCGGTGTGACGAAGCTGCCCGGCTACAAAGGCGACTTCGACCACTTCGAAGCCGACACCAAGGCGGGAACGCTCTTTCTGGCCGGCGAGGACGGCGCTGCGTTGGAAGTGTTCAGCCTCGGCAGCGGCGCGTTCGTGCGCAGCATCAAAGGGTACGGCGTCCCGCACAGCCTGCTCTTGATGCCGCAGACCAACGAGCTGCTGGTGATCGACGGCACGAAGCCGTCCCGTATCCTCAACTCGACGACGCTGGCCGTGAAACGCTCGTTCGCGCTGCCGCCCAGTGCCGACTCGGTCGCCTACGATGCGTCGACGAAGCATCTTTGGGTGGTGACCGGCGGCAAGGACGTGCCGCAGCTGGACTGCAACCTCATCGAGATCGACCCAGCCACCGGCAAGATCTTCAAGAAGGTTCACTTCGCCGCGAACCACGTCGAAGCGCTCGCGGTGGAGCAGAACGGCAACGAGCTCTTCATCAACGTCACCGACAAGAACAAGATGGCGGTGGTCGACAAGAACACCGGCAAGATCCTCAAGTGGTGGCCGATCAAAGAGGCCCAAGAGAACGCCGCGGTAGCGTTCGACGAAGAGCATCATCGTCTGTTCGTCGCTACGCGCAAGCCGGGCGTGCTGGTCGTGATCAACGCCGACACCGGCGCCACCGTGGCGAAGTTCAAGGCCCCGGAGCGTACCGACCAGGTCGTGTGGGATCAGGCGAATCGCCGCGTCTACGTGACCGGCGGAGAAGGCTACATCAGCGTGATCGAGCAGACCGACGCCGACCACTATGCTGAGCTCGCCCGCGTACCGAGCGCGCCCGGAGCGAAGACGGCGATTCTGGTGCCGTCGCTGAACCGGTTCTACGTCGCGGCTTCGCCCGGTGAAACGAAGACGGGCGGCGCCGTGCTCCGCTTCGACGTGACGCCGCGGCCCTGAGAACGTTCCCGCCGCGCGGCGCTCGAGTCGCCGCCGGCGGGCACTCCGGGACGTTCGCCTCGGAATCGGTGGTACGCGATACCGTACGGGTCGCGCGCCAAGGCCGCAGGTCCGGATGTTCTTCTCCGGTGACGAGGCCGGCGAACGCTTGTGAGGTGTGATCAGGTAGGCGCTCAGACGCACGTGCCCTTGTCCGGCACGAAACTCGTTGGCCCACCGTCCCGCCGGAGCTTCGAGCGGAGTGCCGGAGATCCGCAGCACGACCGCCGCGATGGCACCGGCACGCCGCAGCGACGCACGCATCACGGCGTCGTTCGAAGGCTCAGTGAGATCGTTCTCGGCGCTGCAACCCCCAAGGCGTTGTTGGCGACGGAACCATAGTAGAGCTTGTCGGTGAGGTTCTTGACATTCAGGTTGAGGACGACGCCTTTGCCGGCGATCTTCCCGCTGTACGCAACGCCGGCGCTATACGTGGTCACGCTGGGGAGCGTGCCCTGGTCCTGCGCGTTGAGCTGACGCGAGCCGACGCCCTGCACCCCGGCGGTGAGCGACAATCCCTGGACGGCGCGCGGCCGGTACGTAAGGCCAAGGTTTCCGCTGAGCTTCGGAATGTTCTCCGGAATCTTCCCATCGATCGTCGGATCGTTCGGAGAATGCTGCGTCGCGTGCATGTACTGCCCGCCCACGTTCACGGTCAAGCGCGGACCCGCGCTGAACTTCAGCGACGACTCCAACCCTTGAAAATTGTTCGTGCCGTTGAGCGCGAATATTCTCGTGGTGGGGTCGACGGTCGCGTTCCCGCGGTCGATGTTGAAGTAGCCCAGCTGCAGCGAGAAGTCGCGGCCGCGGGCCGCGCGGAAGCCGAGCTCCTTCTGCGTCGCGGGGGTGGGCGGCAAGAGCGCGAGGGGGTTCGCCGCGTTGATCGGCGCCAGCGGCGTCTCTTCGAGCGACTTCACGTAGCTGGAGTAGATCGACACGTTTTTTGTGACGTCGAACGTGCCGCCGATCGCCGGCGCGAGATACGAGATCCTGCTGTGGGTGCTAGCGGTACCCGCAAGCTGGTCGTCCGCCGCGTAGTTGATCTGGCGAAGACCGCCGGTGAGGCGCAGCCGTTCGGCGAACACGGCCGAATCGGTGAAGTAATAGTCGTAGTCGGCGCTATGCTGCGGCTGATACAGGATCGGTCCGGTCGGAAACACCGGAGCGGGCAGGACGAGCGGATTGTAGATATTCTGCACGTTCGTGACCTTGCCGCTCACCGGATTGTTCGCGTCACGTCCGTTGCGCGTGTACCCGACGGTGAACGCGTTCCGCAGAAAACGGCCCTCCGTTCCCCTGAACTTCAACTCGACGTCTTCGTAGGTGTTGGTCGAGTTCTGGTCGCGAACGAGCGACGTCGTTTCCGTGCCGATCCCGGTCACCAGATTGTAGTTGGTGATCTGGTTGACGGTGCGGTGCGCACGATGGGTCGCCGAGCGCCCGACCTCCGTCTGCAGCGTCATCGCGTCGTTGATCGCGAAGTCGCCGCGCAACGAAAGATTTTGACCGATGCCGACGGATCGGGCCCAATCGCCGGAGAGGAGGTTGTGCGGATTGGGGACGTTGGCCAGCGTGACATGGCCGTTCTTGTCCGCTTTGTTCAGCAGGAGGCCGCCCTGCTCGACGATGTTGACCCCGAACTGCTCGAAGTCGAAACGAAGCCGCGTTCCCTTCGACGTGTAGTCGGAGGTCAGCGACCCGAGGTAGCGCGTCCCGCCGGCATCGTGGGTGAAGGAGCCGGTGTCGCCGCCGGCGAGGTTGAGGCGAACGCCGAACTGATTGGCGGATCCGAATTTGCGCCCGATGTCGATTGCGGCGATTTTCTGCCCGAATCCGTTGCCGCTGAGCGAGACGGCGTTGACCGGTCTCTTCGTGGCGCGCTTGAGCACGTAGTTGATGATGCCGGCCGGGCTGGCAAGCCCGTACTCGAGGGCGCCGGCGCCTTTGAGCACCTGCACTTGCGCCTTGTCCTCGGTCGAAAGGATGATGTTGTTGACGATCGATAACCCGCCGTCGAGCCGATAGCCCGTCGTGCTGCCGAGTTTGATGCCGCGGATCTGAAGATTGTCCGACCCCCCCGCGGAGTTCGCGTCGGCCTGCGTGACGCCCGGAACGTTCTTGATGGCGTCGTACGTGTTCTGCGCGTTCGACGACTGCAGCTCTTCGTTCGAGATCGTCGTCTTCGTCGCGACGCCGCCCGTTTCGGACGCAGCTCGCACTCGCTGAGCTTCGAGCTCGGCAAGCCGCGCGTTGATGGCGCGAATTCTCGCTTCGTTCCGAGGCGTCTGCTCGTTCAACGTCTTGAGCTCGGCCTGCAGCGCTTCGGCTTCCGACGCTCGACCCGGTGCCGCAGCCGGGGCCGACTTCGGAGATGCCGTCGGGGAGGCAAGTCCCGGCACGGACAATGCAAACGTTGCGACTGCGCAAAGCAGAGCGCTGCAAACGGTTTTCTTGGACACGCCGTTACCTTTCGAGGGAAATTTCATTGCATTGTAGGGGACCGAACCTTTCGCTAACCTTTCACGGCGAACGGGGAGCGATCCAAGGGAAGAAATTTCCATCGCGCCGGTGCGGCGCGAGCCACTCGACGGATTTTAGAGGTTTAGACGTAGTCGCGGAGCGTCAGCGTAACCGTCCTTGCCGTGCCGTCCTTGGTGCTGAAGGCGAGCGCGACTGCGGTTCCGGCGGGACCACGAAAGACATCGCGGATCGCTCCCAGGCCGATCCCGGCGGCATCCTTGCCGCCGACGGCGGTGAGCACGTCGCCCTTCGCGAGCCCCGCGTCGGCGGCAGCGGTGCCGGGCCGCACGTCGGCGACGACGATCTTTCCGCCGCGGGTGATCAGGAAGGTTCCTGAACGATCGTAGGTTTCGCGCGCGCCGTAGTCCGCGTTCGGCGCCAGCGTCATCGTGTGCTTCGCGTAGTCGAGAGTCACGGCGAAGCGCTTCCACGTGCCGGCACCGATGTTGCCGGCGACGAACGGGTCGGCGAACGCGCCCTTCGCTTGGGTGCTCAAATCGGTGACGACGTCGGGGATCGTGAAGCTTCCGATCTGCAGCACGGTGCGACCGAGACGTCCGAGCGACGCCCCGCCGATGCCGAAACCGTTCGCGCCGACGACGGTCGCGTTCGACGGAACGATCGACGGGTGCGCGGCCAAGAACGGTGAGAGCACCGTGAGCCCGGTGCGGCTGCCGGTGTCGACGGTGCAGCGGCCGGCGAAGCCCTCGATGGCGCACGGGATGTCGACATGCTGTCCGTTGAAGACGAACGGCATCGTCGTTCCGCCGGCCGGCGGCGCGCTGCCGGGCGCGCGCAAGACGATCTCGTTCTTGCCGTAGTCGAACGTCGTGACGAAGCGCGAGAGCACTTCGAAACCGATCAAACCGTCGACCGGCTTCCCGCTGGACATCCCGAACCCGGCGCGCACCGGGCCGACCACGAAGACTTGCTTGCGCAGCGTCGCGTCGCCGACTTGCAGCCGCTCGACGGTGCCGAACCGGATCGTCTCGGTGGTCGTACCGACGCCTGCACCGTTCGCGTTACCGGCCGCGCCGATTCCCAACTCCGTGGCGAGCGCGGAGTCGATGTAGTTCGCGCCGCCGGTGTCGAAAAGGAAGTGGAAGGGGCCCTTTCCGTTGATCGTCACCGGCAGATCGACGTGGTTGTCGACGAGCTCGAACGGAATCGTCGTCGAACCGGACGGCAGCGAGAAGTCGTCGACGTGCATCGCCGGACGCTGCAGCGCGGCGTCGGCACCGGCGTCGTTGGCGACGACCCTCGTCGCGCTGAACGTCGACGCGTCACCGTTCGCGGCGCCGTTCTGCACGAACGGCACCATCAAGCCGTCGACCTTGCGGTAATCGGCGTATGTCGTCGACGACGTAACCGTGCCGATCGTCGAGGCGACGCGGCTCGGCAGATGCGTCGCCGCGTCGATCCAGATGTCGAACGGCGGCATGTTCGGCGGCGTCACGCGCAGCACGTCGTAGCGCTTCCCGTTCGCGGTTCGTTCCGGCCGCAGGACGACGCCCGCGCCGCCGCGTCCGGGCTGCCACAGCAGGTAGGCGTTCTGATACGCTGCCTGCGCCGCGGTGTAGCGCGCCGCCGCGGCACCGTCGTTCCACACGACGCCGCTCGCATCGCGATTCCACGCCTGCGTCCCGTCGTACCCCTGTGCGCCGCTCAATGGTCCGGCATCGGAGAATTGCGCGAACCGCCCGTCCCGCAGGTCCTGCCACGCTTCGGCCGTGCCGCTGACGCCGACCACTACCGACGTACCGCGCAGGTGCAGCGTATGCACCGAACCGAGCGCGCCAAGGCCGAGTGCCGCGCTCGACGCCTGCAGGATCGCATCCACCCCTCGCCCCGCCTGCGCGGACCGCGCCGGCTCGGCTGAGAGTCCCACTCCCACCGTGAGTGTGAGGGCGAGAACAACGGCGAACCAGCGCACGGCCGAGAGACGGTTCATACCGCTTCTTACGGACGCGCCGGAGCGCGAGTTTCAGACGCTCGGATAGACCGAGGTTTCGAACGTTCCGGTCGGTTCGCTGAACGGGATGATGCCGCTCGAGCGCTGGACCTGGCCGCCCAGCGAGGAGAGCGTCTCTTCGAGCCGCTCGTAGCCGCGGTCGATGTATTCCAGCCCGATGATTTCGGTTTCGCCCGCCGCGGCCAGCCCGGCGAGCACGAGTCCGGCGCCTGCGCGAATGTCGGGCGCTTCGACCGGCGCACCGGAGAGGCTGGTCACGCCTTTGACCAGCGCCGTGTTGTTGTCCATCGCGACCCGCACGTCGGCGCCCATGCGCACCAGTTCGTTGACGTACGAGAAGCGTGCGTTGAAGATCGACTCCTCGACGACGCTGACCCCGGGCGCCGTGCAGAGAAAGGAGAGCATCTGCGGCTGCAAGTCGGTCGGGAACCCCGGATGCGGTGCGGTCACGACATCGGTCCCACCCTTGACGTTATCGGCCTGCACGCGGATCCAGTCTTCGCCGTTGGAGACCTTGACGCCGCACTCGCCGAGCGCGAGCTGGAGCGCGAGGACGTCGTCCGGGCTCGTCTTCTTCACCGTCACGTCGCCGCGCGTGATCGCGCCGGCGAGCATCAGCGTCCCGGTCGCGATGCGGTCGGGGATGATCGAGTACTCGACGCCGTGCAGCTCTCGGACGCCGGTGATACGCAGCGTGTCGCCGCCCGCGCCCTTGATCTTCGCACCCATCGCGATGAGGAAGTTCGCCAGGTCGACGACTTCCGGTTCCATCGCTGCGTTGCGCACGATCGTGTCGCCGCGAGCGGTCACCGCAGCGAGCATCGCGTTCTTGGTCGCGCCGACCGACGGCATGCGGAACTCGATCTCGCCGCCCGCCAGATGCCCGTCGCGCGCGCTCGCGATGAGGTATCCGTGCGCGACCGAGACGTCGGCGTCGAGCACGCGAAACGCGGCTTCGTGCATGTCGGTCGCGCGCGTGCCGAGCACGCACCCGCCGGGCAGCGGAACCTCCGCCCGGCCGAACCGGCCCAGCAGCGGCCCGCACAGGTCGAACGACGCGGCCAGCTTACGCACCAGCGTGTACGGCGCGCGGTACTTGTTGACGTTCGCGGCGTCGATCGTGATCGAGTTGCGCCCTTCGAGCGCCACCCGTGCACCGAGCGCTTCGAGCAGGGACCACATCACGGAGACGTCGGTGATGCGCGGGACGCGGTGCAGCGTCACCTTACCGCGCGCCAAGAGCGCGGCTGCCATGATCGGCAGCGCGGCGTTCTTCGCTCCTTGGACCTCGACGCTTCCCTCCAACCGCGCGCCGCCGACGACGCGCAGCGTGGTATCCAGACGATCTAAGACATTCATGCGACGCTCCACCCGACCAGCGGTTCCAATGCAAGGGTTTCGGCGTCGTGAAGTCCGCCGGTGAATGTGGCCTGCAGACGGCCGTCGGCCGCCACGCCGATCTGCACGGTGAAGGCCCGCGTTCCGTCGACCTCGCGCATCCGTGCGCGAGCACTGTCGGCTTTGCCGGCGTATCGGCCGCCGTCGACGTCCACGAATCGAATGTTCCCGTCTGCGTAAAAACCAAAGGCGATCGTCCGGTCGCTCGCTTCGCCGCGAACCAGCTGGCTCGAAGCGTCCGCCTCTTCCGTCAAGAAGGCGAAGTCGGGTTCGCGCACCGCCGGCGCCGGCGGTGCGTCGGCCTCGGAGGCAGACTCGGTCTCGGGCTCGGGGACGACCGCGCGCGCCGGCGGCGCACCGAACAGCGGCCCAGGCTGCGACGCAGAGGCAGGCGGCGCCGGCTCCGGCACCGGCTGCCGAGCGAATGCGACGTCGGCGGGAACGACGACCGGTGCGGGGTTGAGGACGCCCAGCGGGGCGGGCTTTTCCTCGGGCTTCCCGTCGGCGTCGTCCTCGAGGTGCCCGAAATCTTCCATCGCCCAAATGCACAGCCCCAAGGCCGCGATCTGAATCCCGACCGCAGCCACGAAGACCCACAACGGCGTACGCTTCATCCCGCGGTGACCTTCGGCGCCCGGCACGATGTATCTTAGCGGCCGCGGCGTATCGGGGAAACCAGCAAACGCATCGCTCGTGGAGGACCATCGCTTGCAACGCAGCATCATCGCTCCCGCCGAACGCGTCACGAACCTCCGCTGGGGGATCGCCCTGATTCTCGGCTTCGGGGTTCTCGTGAACTACATCGACCGCGGCGCCCTCAGCGTGGCCGCGAAGCCGCTCCACGACGAGCTCGGGCTCGGACCAGCGCAGTTCGGGTACCTCAGCAGCGCCTTCTTCGCGGTGTATGCGTTCTCGCAGATCCCGATCGGTTACATCCTCGACCGCTACGGGGTGACGGTGGTCTCGCGAATCGGCGCGTTCTTGTGGACCATCGCCTCGGCGTGCACGGCGCTCGCGCCGAACTTCGGCTTGATCTACACCGCCCGGCTCTTCCTCGGCCTCGCCGAAGCACCGACGTTTCCGGCCAATGCGAAAGCCGTCGGATACTGGTTCCCGCGCAACGAGCGGGGTCTGGCGACCTCGCTGTTCGACGCTGCGGCGAAGCTCTCCAACGCGGTCGGCGTCGCGTTCACCGCCTACCTGCTGGTGATGTTCGGCTGGCGCGGAATGTTCTGGTCGACGGCTGCGCTCAGCTTTGTCTTCTTTTTGCTGTTCTACGCGTTCTATCGGAACCCGAGCGAAGACAAGCGGCTCTCGCACGCGGAGGCCGAGTACATCCGCAAGGGCGGCGGTGAGCCGGAGACGCCGCAGGGCGAACGGCCCCGCGGCGCAAGCCTCGCATATTTGCTCAGCCGGCGCAAAGTCTGGGGTCTCACGATCGGCTTCGCCGCGTACGGATATCTGTTCGCGTTCTTGCTGACCTGGCTGCCGACGTATCTGCAGAGCACGTTCGGAGTGAACATCCTCCAGGCCGGCGGCTACGTGTTCCTGATCTGGGGCGTCGGCACGCTGACCGACTTGATCGTCGGCGGCTGGCTGGTCGACTACTTGATCAAACGCGGTGCCGACGCCAACCGCGTGCGCAAAACCGTGCTGATCGCCGGACTCGTGATGGGCTTCGCCGTGATCGGCGCCGCGTACACCAAGGACATCAACGTTGCCGTCGCGTGGATCACGATCGCGGTCGCCGGCATCTCGTTCCATGCGCCGGTCGGCTGGTCGATTCCGGGATTGATCGCGCCGACGAACAGCACCGGCCAAGTCGGCGGGATCATGAACTTCCTCAACAACCTCGCCGGCTTCTTCGCCCCCACGATCACCGGGATCATCGTCGCGCGCACGGGCTCGTTCAACATCGCGCTGATCACCGCCGGGCTGATCCTGGTGGTCGGCATCTTCTCGTACGTCGTCATCCTCGGCCGGATCGACAAGATCCCGGATCCTGCCGTTGCGTGACGTTCGCGATACCGCACCCGTCGTCGTCGGCATCGACCTCGGCACGAGCGCCGTCAAGGTTCTCGCCGCGACGACGGGCGGGCGCGAGATCGCTAGCGGCTCGGAGTTCTACGGCCTGGAGACGCCGCACACCGACTACGTCGAACAGGACGCGGACGCGGTCTACCGCGCGACGATGCGGGTGCTCGAACGCGTCCTCGCGGACGTGCGCCTGCGCGGCCGAGAGGTCGCCGCGATCGGCTTCTCGAGCGCGATGCACGGCGTGCTGTGCGTCGACGATGCCGGCGAGCCGCTCTCGCCCGTCATCACCTGGATGGACCGGCGCGCCCACGACATAGCGGACGGATGGCGCGCCGACGGCAACGGTTCGGCGCTCTACGCGCGCACCGGCGCGCCGATGCATCCGATGCTGCCGGTCGCAAAACTGCGCTGGCTCGCGGAACACGATCCCGCGCTGTTCGAGAAGGCGCGCCGGTTCGTCGGGCTCAAGGAACTCGTCGTGTTTCGCTGGACCGGCGAGTGGCTGGTCGACCATGGGATCGCATCGGCAACCGGGATGCTCGATCTGCGCACGCGCGACTGGGACCCGCTCGCACTGCAGCTGGCGGAAATCGACGCCTCACGCCTGGCGCAGCCGGTACCGCCGTCGACGACGCTGCGCGCCCTTCGCCCCGCGATCGCGCGCGAGCTCCGCCTCGGCGGCGAATGCCCAGTGGTTCTCGCGTCGGCCGACGGACCGCTGGCGAACATCGGCGTCGGAACGAGCGAACGCGGCGACGTCGCGCTGACCCTCGGCACCTCGGGCGCGGTCCGCATCCTCACCGACGAACCGCTCTTCGACCGCGAAGGGCGCACGTTCTGCTACTGCGCCGACGATCGGCGCTACGTCGTCGGGGGCCCGACGAGCGCGGCCGGCGCGTCGCTCGATTGGATCTTCGGCCTGCTCCTCTCCGAGCTGCCGAAAGAGAAGCGCTTCGCGTGCGCGGCAGCGCTCGCCGCGCAAATCCCCGCCGGTGCGGACGGTCTGGTCGTACTGCCGTTCTTCGCCGGCGAACGCGCACCGTATTGGCGCAGCGGGCTGCGCGGCACGTTCGACGGCCTCGACCTCGCGCACGACCGGCGTACGATTTTGCGCGCCGCGTTCGAGGGCGTCGTGTTCGGCATGTACGCGGTCTATTCGGTGATGCGCGAACTCGGGGGCGAGGCGGAGCGCCTGCTGCTGACCGGCGGCCTGACGAAGGCGCCGCTTGTGCGCGGGCTGTTGGCCGACGTGTTCGCGCTCCCGGCCGTGCAGCCGCATCAGCAGGAAGCCTCGGCGTTCGGTGCCGCACTCGTCGCGGCGCAGGCGATCGGGCTGGTCGGCGATGCGGCAACCGCCGCTCGCGCGGTCGGCTACGACGCTCCAACCACGCCCGACGCCGCGCTGCTCGACATCTATCGCCAAACGTACGAACGCTATCGTGTGTTCGTCGACGCGCACCTCCCTTTGTATGCATGAGCATCGCACGCACGTGGGGCACGACGCCGGCTGAACGCGCACGGCCGTATGCGTGCGACGCGCTCTTACCGCACGGCGATGAACTCTATCGCGGCGTCGACGTCGCGGCGCCGGCAGCGGTCACGTTTCGCCGGCTGTGTCAGCTGCGGGTCGCGCCGTACAGCTACGACTGGCTCGACAACGGCTTTCGCCCGAGCCCGCGCGCGTTGACCGACGGCGCGGACGACCTCGCGGTGGGCCAGCGCGTGATGACGATCTTCTCACTGGTCGACTTCACCCGCGACGAGCACGTGACGCTGCGCATGACGTCGCGCGGCGAACGCACCTTCGGGAACGTCGCGGTCACCTACGCCGTCGTGCCGGTAACGGCGACCTCGTGCCGGCTGCTCGCGAAGCTGCGCTGGCAGCACGCACCCGGCCGGTGGGGAGCGCTGCGCGCGCGCCTGCTGGCGTGGGGCGATCTCATCATGATGCGCAAACAGCTGCTCACGCTCGCGCGGCTCGCCGAAGCCGACGCGGCGCGGAACATCTAGGGGTTTCCGGCGAGCAGCGCCGTCCGATACGCGTGCACGCGGGCGCGCAAGCGATCCGCGGTCAGCGTCGTGACCGCCTTGAGTGCGGCAGGGTCGAGATCGCTCGGTTCGGTGATCGCCAAGTCCCAGCGCGGGTCGGGGTCGTCGCCCAGAAAATACCCGTCCCACATCGCCGCCTCGGCATGCGTGTAGCACGCACTCGGCACGCGCGCGTCGATGCCGTACTTGGCGCACAGCGCACCGGCGGCGGCGCACATCAACTCGATCAGGGACGGGTCGATCGGCGCGTCGCCGAAGGCCCGCGGCTCCGCGCCGGCCATTGCGCTGATGCTCACCGCGACGCCGTGCGAGTTGCGGCCGCGCACCGAGGCGCAGTAGTCGATGCCCGCCGGCATCTCCAAGCTGAGCCGCCGCGCGTTGAGCGCAGGGTCCATCCCGGCGACCAGCACCTCCCCTCCGGCGGCATCGCGATCGGCGACGACTTGATAGGGCAGCGCGAGTCCTTGCTCGGCGCGGTCGAGCGCCCAGCCGTAGCGCGTCGCCGCCCAATGCATCGAGCAGTGCGCGAGCGTGCCGGCCTCAACGTGGGGGAGCGTCGTCATGAACGCGCGCGCCGCGCTCAACGCGCGCGCTTCGAGGTGGGAATCGCCGAGCATCACGCCGGACGTGTTCCATCGCGGCCGGGCGCAACCCCACCGCCTGCACGCCGGTCGGAAAACCTATGTCCCGCACACGCCCCACGGTCTACGTCGCGCTCGTCGTCCTCGCGCTGGTGTGGGGATACACGTGGGTAGCGATCAAAGTCGCAACGCAAGATGCATCGCCGCTCTTCGTCGCCGCCGGACGGATGGCGATCGCGACGGTGATCCTGTTCGCGATCCTCGCCGCCACAGGCCGGTCGTTGAAGCCGACACCGCTCGTGCCCACGGTCGTGCTCGGCCTGCTGCAGACCACCGGCTGGACGTTGCTGCAGACCCTCGCCGTCTCGCAGGCGGGCGCGGGCAAATCCGCCGTGCTCGGCTACACGATGCCGTTCTGGACGGCGCTGCTGGCGTGGCCGTTTCTCGGCGAGCGCATCGCCGGGCTGCGCTGGGTCGCTCTCGCGCTCGCCGCGATCGGTTTGGGCTTCGTGGTCGCGCCCCTCGATCCGCACTCGTTTCGGGCCGACGGGCTCGCCGTTGCCGCCGGCTTTTCGTGGGGTGCGAGCGCGGTCTACGCAAAGCGTCTGCGGGCGCGCTACGCCGTCGAGCTGCTCTCGCTCACGACCTGGCAACTGCTGTACGGAACGATCCCGCTGGTCGCGCTGATGCTGCTCTTTCCCGCGCCGGTCCACGTGACGGGGCCGTTCGTCGCGGCGATGGCGTTCATCTCGATCGGCGGCGCCGCACTCGGCTGGTTCCTGTGGATGTTCATCCTCTCGCGTCTGCCGGCCGGCGTCGCCGGAATCGCGTCGCTCGCAACGCCGGTCATCGGCGTCCTCTCCGCCGCGATCCAACTCCACGAGATCCCTTCCGCGACGGAGCTGACCGGTATGGTCTTGATCGTCGTCGCGCTCGTCGTCAACTCGCTCTCGATACCGCCGAGCGGCGCCGTCGTTCCGCCCGATCCGGCGCTGGCGGAAGCCGCGTCTTAGGGAAACGCGGCTGCGACGGTTACGGGCGTCCAGGCAAGAACCCGAGGCGCGGTCGACAATACCACGGAAATCCCCCTTCTTCGAGGAACCCCTGTGTCACACGTCAGCGGCATCCACTTCCTGCAGATCCAGGACCTCTTCTCGCCGGCGGACCGCGCCCTGATGGTCGACACCGGAGGGTTCGCGCCCGCGCCGGCCGCGGTCTGAGGTGAGCGCGACGACACGCGAGCCGGTACTCTCGGCTCGGGTTGCTGCACGTCTGCGCGGCGCGATCGAAGGCGAGACGTACTTCGACCGTACGACGCGCGGGATGTACGCGACCGACGCGTCGATCTACCAGATGATGCCGCTCGGCGTGGTCGTCCCGCGCAGCGCGGCCGACGTCGAAGCGACGATCGCGATCGCTCGCGAGGAGGGCGTCGCGGTCACTGCGCGCGGCGGCGGGACGTCGCAGTGCGGCCAGACCGTCAATCACGGCCTCATCGTCGACGTCAGCCCCCACCTGCACGACATCGTCGCGCTCGACGTCGCGGCGCGGCGCGTGCGCGTCCAGCCCGGGATCGTGCTGGACGCGCTCAACCGTGAACTGAAGCGTCACGGCCTGTTCTTCCCGGTCGATCCCTCGACGGCGAGCCGCTGCACGATCGGCGGAATGGCGGCGAACAACAGCTCCGGTGCACGTTCGATCCGCTACGGGATCATGGCCGACAACGTCGCCGGAATCGACGCGGTGCTCGCCGACGGTACGCGCGCCTACTTCGGCGAGGTCGGCCGCACGGAGGGTCTCGCGCCGGAACGCTACCGCGCGCTGGTCGAACGCGTCCGCGCGATCGCGGCACGCGAAGCGGACGAGATCGCGACGCGCGTTCCGAAGGTGCAGCGCCACGTCGGCGGCTACGCGCTCCAGACCGTGCGCCAGGACGACTTCAACATGGCGAAGCTGCTGGTCGGATCCGAAGGAACGCTCGGGTTCTTCACCGCGATCGATCTCACGCTGCAGCCGCTCCCACGCGCGAAGGTCCTCGGCGTCTGCCACTTCCCGACGTTCTCCGATGCGATGCGCTCGACCGAAGCGCTCGTCGCACTGAATCCCGTCGCGGTCGAGCTCGTCGACCGCACGATGATCGAGCTCTCGCGCGAGATCGCCGAGTTCGCGCCGATCCTGCAGCGCTACGTGCGCGGCGAGCCCGGCTCGCTGCTGCTGGTCGAGTTCGCCGGCGACGAGGCAGCGCCGCTGGCGGAGCGGCTCGAGGAGCTCGACGAGCTGATGGCGTCGCTCGGCCTTCCCAACGCCGTGGTGAAGCTGACCGACGCCGCGCAGCAGGCCGAGATGTGGCACGTGCGCTCGCAGGGTCTCAACATCATGACCTCGATGCGCGGCGACGCGAAGCCCGTCTCGATCATCGAAGACTGCGCCGTGCCGCTGCCGCACCTGGCCGAGTACACCGAACGGCTCAACGCGATCTTCGCCCGCTACGGCACGACGGGCACGTTCTACGCGCACGCCGCGGTCGGCTGCCTCCACGTGCGGCCGGTGCTCAACGTCAAGCGCGACGAGGACGTCGGGAAGCTGCGCGCGATCGCCGAGGAGGCGTTCGCCCTCGTGCGCGAGTACGGCGGCGCCCACTCCGGCGAGCACGGCGACGGCATCGTCCGCTCGGAATTCCACGAGGAGATGCTGGGATCGCGGCTGGTCGCCGCGTTCCGCGACATCAAGACGGCGTTCGATCCGAAGGGGACGTTCAATCCCGGCAAGATCGTCGATGCACCGCGGATGGACGACCGCTCCAATTTTCGTTATGGGCCCGACTACGCGCCGCTTCCGCTGGCGACGCAGCTCGATTGGTCCGAGTGGGGCGGCTTCACCGCCGCGGTCGAAATGTGCAACAACAACGGCGCGTGCCGCAAGGACCAAGGCGGCGCGATGTGCCCCTCGTACCGCGTCACCGCCGACGAGCACGACGTCACGCGCGGGCGCGCCAACGCGCTGCGGCTCGCCCTCACCGGACAGCTCGGCCCCGAGGGGCTCGACTCACCGGAGCTGCACGACGCGCTCGACCTGTGCGTCTCGTGCAAAGCGTGTCGCCGCGAGTGCCCGACCGGCGTCGACATGGCGAAGATGAAGATCGAAGTCCTCGCCGCGCGCCGTGCGGCGCACGGCGCGTCCATGCGCGATCGCATCGTCGCGGCGCTGCCGCGGATCGCCCACCGCGCCGGTGTCTTGCGGCGGCTCGCGAACCTGCGCGACACGATCCCCGGGCTCGCACGGTTGACCGAACGCGCGAGTGGGTTCACCGCGAAACGCGCGCTCCCACACTGGGACGCGCGCCCGTTCCGCGGGCACGGTACGAGCGCATCGGACGCGACGGCACCGCACGGCGAAGTCGTGCTGTTCGTCGATACGTTCAACCGGTATTTCGAAGCGGACGTCGCTCGCGCGGCCGAGCGCGTGCTGATCGCTGCGGGCTACGCGCCGGTCTACGCGCAGGCACGCGACGGCGCGCGGCCGCTTTGCTGCGGGCGGACGTTCCTGACGAAGGGGGCCGTCGACGAAGCGCGTGCGGAAGCGCAGCGCACCATCGCCGCGCTGCTGCCGTACGCCGAGCGCGGCGTGCCGATCGTCGGCCTGGAGCCGTCGTGCCTGCTGACGCTGCGCGACGAGTTTCTGTCGCTGGTTCCGACGCCGCGTGCGCGGTTGGTCGCCGAACACGCATTCTTGTTCGAAGAGTTCATCGCGCGCGAGCTCGACGCGGGACGCTGGGCGCCGCCGCTGCGCACCGTCGCGCAGCGCGCGCTCGTCCACGGCCACTGCCACCAGAAAGCGTTCGGCGCGATGCCCGCCGTCATGCGCGCTCTGCGCGCGATTCCGGGACTGGACGCGCACGTGGTCGAGTCGTCCTGCTGCGGGATGGCCGGCATGTTCGGCTACGAGCGCGAGCACTACGACGTCTCGATGCGCATGGCCGAGCGTGACCTGCTCCCCACCGTGCGCGCAGCCGACGACGCGACCCTCATCGTGGCCGACGGAATGAGCTGCAAGCATCAGATCGAGCACGGAGCTCAGCGCCGCCCGCTGCACGTCGCCGAGGTGTACGCCGGGCTGCTATGAGGCGGCCATACGAACGGCGGCGACGTCGCGGCCTGGCGGCGCACCAAACATGCGCACGTATTCACGGCTGGCGCGCGTAGCGTCGATGCCGCCGGCGAGCATGCGCCGGCGTGCTTCCAGCAAACGCAGCTGCTTCTGGTACTGCGGCAGCGGCACGATGCTCTAGGGAACGAGCAGCACCTTCCCGGTGCTGGCGCGCGACTCGACGAACCGCTGCGCTTCGGCGGCGTCGCGCAGCGCGAAGCGCTTCCCGACCGTGATGTGCACCCTGCCTTCGGCGACCAATCGGAATGCGGCCTCCACCCCGGGCCGCAGCGCCTCGGGCCGCTCGGCGCGGTAGCCGCCGGTCGTATAGCCGAGGACGGCGCGATTGCCGGTGTGGAGGACGTCGGTCGTGAGCGTCCCCGGCGTCCCGGCCGCCACTCCGTAGATGACGTAGCCGCCGAACGTCGCGAGCGCGGGGACGAGCTGCGCGAACGTGTCGCCGGCGACCGCGTCGATGATAATGACGTATGGTCGATCGCGACGACGACGCTCTCGCCCTGCTGGAGTCGCGCCACGGCGAGCACGTCGTAGGCGGTGACGAGGACGGTCAGCGACGCGGCCGCTTCATCGGGGACGCCGTCCGGAACGGCGTAGGTCCGCACCGGCCGCGCGACTGCGATCTCGGCGTAGGAACCGGAGTCCGGGAACGCCGCCACCCGCTGGCCGACGCGAAAATCGTGCACGCCGTCGCCGACGGCGATGACCGTGCCGACGCAGTCGAGTCCCGGCGTAAACGGCGGCGGCGCGCCGCGGTACCCGCCGCGCCGGCGCATGACGTCGGCGAAGTTGACGCCGGTCGCGATCACGCGGATCGAGAGTTCGCCCGGCCCCCGCACAGGATCCGGGACCTCGCGCCGCTCCAGAACCGAAGGATCACCGAACCGGTCGACGACGATAGCGTGCGTGTCGAGCTCCTGCCGCGCCGCTACGATTTCTCGCAATTCATCAGCCAATAAATCCCGTATTTGTCCGTCACCATCCCGAAGAGCGCACCCCAGAAGGTGCCCTGCAGCGGCATCTCGACCTTCCCGCCCTCGGAGAGTTTGCCGAACACGCGCTTCGCTTCGTCCTGATCTTTCGTCCCGAGCGAGAGCGAGACGTTGCCTGCCGGTTCATATTGGCGCATGTTGTCCGAGGCCAGAACTTCAACGTCGGCGATTTGAAGTTGGCATGCATAATCTTGTCGCCCGCCTCGGGAGGCACGTCTTCGGCCATTGGCGAGCCGGCGAAACGATTGACGGTTCGAGTTCCATCGCTGCGTCCTCACCAAAGATCGAGTGGGCGGGATCCACCGGTTCCGTCGGCGGACTTCGGAGGTCCCTGCGCGTGCCGTTCCTCGGACTCAAGGAGAGTCTCTCGGGTCCGAGAAGGCGCCGCAAGGGGGGTCACATGTCGCGCATTCCTGGAGTCGATCCGAACACGGCCGATCCGTACGCGCAGCGCGTTTTCGAGGCGCAAGCGAAGCATTGGGGCGGGCCGCTGCTCAATCACCTCGTCTACGCTCGAAGGCCCGCCATTTTCCGCGGCGTGCGCGGAATGTGGGCGGGGATCGAAGGATCCGGGCTGATCGAGGGCGCTCTGCAGGCTCTGCTGAACCGGCGCGTCGCGCGTTTGAACGGCTGTGAGTTTTGAGCCGACATCAACGCTGCGGTCGGCGGCGCTCTCGGACTCTCGGATGAAAAGCTGCTCGCGCTCGACGCCTACGGCGCGAGCGAGCTCTTCGACGAACGGGAGCGCGTCGCGCTGTCGTACGCCGATGCCATCACGCTCTCCGACCGCGACGTGGACGACGAGCTCTTCGCCCGCGTCCGCAGCATCTTCAACGAGGACGAGATCGTCGAGCTGACCGAGATCATCGCCTGGGAAAACGCCTCGAGCAAATTCAACCGCGCGCTGCGCATCCCGTCGCAGGGTCTCTGGAAGCGTCGCGCGCGCGACGCGGACTAGTGCCCGGGATTCAACCCGGCGACGCTTAGGCGCGCGTTCGCGAAGTCGATCTTTGCCTGCGCGCGGCGCCACGCTGCGAGGTCGCCGCCGGCGGCTTTTTGTTCGTCCTGTGCGGCTTGCAAATCTTCGCGCGCCTGCGGGATGTCGATCTCGTCGCGGCTGAGCGCGGCGTCGGCCAGAATCGTCACTTTGCCGGGCAGCGCCTGCAGAAATCCCTCTCCGCAGGCGAGTTCGAGCCGCTCCGTCGCGCCGCCGGTGCCCTGCACGTTCGCGCGCAGCACGCCCGGCCGCAGCGCCGTCAGATACGGCGCATGCGACGGCAGAATCCCGACCTCACCTTCGGTCCCCACGGCGATGACCAGCTCCGCCTGCCCATCGAACTTGACCGACAGCGGCGTGATCAGCTGGAACGGTATGGCATTGGCCATGGAGCGTGAGCCTAGCCCTTCCAGCCGAGGGCGCGGGCGGCTTCTTTGACTTCTTCGATGCCGCCGACGTAGAGGAACGCTTGTTCCGGGATGTCGTCGCACTTGCCGTCGAGGACTTCCTTGAACGAAGCGATCGTCTCTTCGATCTTGACGTACTTGCCGGAGCGGCCGGTGAACTGCTCGGCGACGAAGAACGGCTGAGAGAACAGACGCTGCATGCGGCGCGCGCGGCCCACGGCCACCTTGTCCTCGTCGGAGAGTTCTTCGACGCCGAGGATGGCGATGATGTCCTGGAGGTCGCGGTAGCGCTGCAGCGTTTCCTGAACGCCGCGCGCGACGTCGTAGTGTTCCTGGCCGACGATCGCCGGATCGAGGATGCGCGACGACGATGCCAGCGGATCGACCGCGGGATAGATGCCGAGCTCCGAGATCGGGCGCGACAGCGCGGTGGTCGCGTCGAGATGCGCGAACGTCGTGGCGACGGCGGGGTCGGTGTAGTCGTCGGCGGGGACGTAGACGGCCTGCACCGAGGTGATCGAACCGTTCTTGGTCGTCGTGATCCGCTCTTCGATCTGACCCATCTCGGTCGCGAGCGAGGGCTGGTATCCGACGGCCGACGGCATGCGGCCCAGCAGCGCCGAGACTTCCGAGCCGGCCTGCATGAAGCGGAAGATGTTGTCCATGAACAGCAGCACGTCCGAGCCGAGCTCGTCACGGAAGTACTCCGCCATCGTGACGCCGGTCTGCGCGATGCGGAAGCGCACGCCCGGCGGCTCGTCCATCTGACCGAACACGAGCGTCGTCTGCGCGATGACGCCCGACTCTTTCATCTCGACCCAAAGGTCGTTGCCTTCGCGCGTGCGCTCGCCGACGCCGGTGAATACCGAGAAGCCCTTGTGGACCGCGGCGATGTTGCGGATCAGCTCTTGGATGAGCACCGTCTTGCCGACGCCGGCGCCGCCGAAGAGACCGACCTTGCCGCCGCGCGTGTAGGGCGCCATCAGATCGACGACCTTGATCCCCGTCTCGAAGATCTTCGGCGTGGGATCCTGCTGCGCGAACGTCGGCGCGTCGCGGTGGATCGGCCACATCGCGGCGGCCTTCACCGGTTCGTCCGAGTCGATCGCCTTGCCCAGCACGTTGAAGATGCGCCCGAGCGTACCTTCGCCGACCGGGACCGTGATCGACGCGCCGGTGTTCTGCACCACCGCACCGCGCACGAGACCGTCCGTCGAACCCATCCCGAGGCACCGCACTTGATTGTTGCCGAGCTCGCCCTGCACTTCGAGGACGAGATCGCGCTCGGCCATCGCGGTGCCGGAGAGCTTGATGCCGTCGGCGAGATGTGCGCCGGCACCGTTGGCGCCCGCGGTGCCGCCGCCGATGTGCACGATCAGCGCGTTGTTGATGTTCGGCAGCGAATCGGCCGTGAACTCGACGTCGACGACGTTGCCGAGGACCTGGACGACCTTGCCGGGCTTGAGGGTCGTGGGGGTGGCGGTGGCGCTCACGATGGTGCTTCCTTATCCTGCTAAAGCTTCGGCGCCGCCGACGATTTCCAAGATCTCCTTGGTGATCGCCGCTTGGCGCGCTTTGTTCATCTCGACGGTGTTCTCGTCGATCAGTTTCTTGGCGTTGTCGGTCGCGTTGTTCATCGCGATCAGCTGCGCCGCGTAGAATGATGCGTTGGTTTCGAGCATCGCCGAGTACAGGGTGAATTCGAGATACTTCGGCAGCAGCCGGCCGAGCACGAATTCCGGCGACGGCTCGAACTCGACCGAACCGCCGGTCTTCTCGCCGTTCGGCTCGTCGGCCGTGATCGGGAGCAGTTGCCGCACTTCGGGCCGCTGCGTCATCATGTTGACGAGCTTCGGCGAGATGAGCGTCAGCGTGCCGATCTTGCCGCCCACGAAGTCGACGGTGACCCGCTCGGCGAGGTCGCGCGCGTTGGCGAACATGTCGCCCTGCGCGAGCGGCCAGAACTGCAGCATCTCGCCGCGCTGGCGGCGCAGGGCGTTCCGGCCCTTGATGCCGATCGAGTACCACGCCAAGTCCGCGTGCTCGCGGGCGTGGACCTCGGCGGCGCGGATCAGGTTGCCGTTGAACGAGCCGGCGAGACCCTTGTCGGCGGTCATGACGATGACGCCGCCCGGCACGCCTTCGCGTCCCGGCTTCATGAACGGATGGTCGACCGCTCCCACATTCGCGATCAGATCGCGCAGCATCGCACCGATCGCGTCCGCATAGGGGCGCGACTGTTTCTGCAGCGCTTCGGCGCGGCGAATCTTCGCCGCGGCGACCTGCTTCATCGCCTTGGTGATCTGCTGCGTGTTCTTCAGCGACCGAATCCGGTCGCGAAGATCGCGAACTGTCGGCATACGTGCGGCCTAGAATCCCTTGTTGAAATCTTCGATCGCTGCGATGAGCTGCTTCTCGACGTCGTCGGAGAGCGCGCCCGTGTCGCGGATCGTGTCGGTGATCTTCGAATACTTTTCGTGCACGAAGGCGACGAAGCGACGGGCCCAGTCCTGCATGCGCGAGGTCTCGAAATTGTCGAGGTAACCGCGCGTCGCCGCATAGAGGACGATGACTTCGTCTTCCATCGATTGCGGGTCGAGCTGCGGCTGCACGAGGATCGCGGTCATCTTGTCGCCGCGGTTGAGCTGGGCTTGCGTCTGCTTGTCCAGGTCCGAAGCCAGCTTCGAGAACGCCGCGAGTTCGCGGTACTGCGCGAGATCCAGCTTGAGCCGGCCCGCGACCGCCTTCATCGCCTTCGTTTGCGCCGACGAACCGACGCGCGAGACCGAGATGCCGACGTCGACCGCCGGACGGATGCCCTGGAAGAACAGGCCGTTCTGCAGGTAGATCTGGCCATCGGTGATCGAGATCACGTTGGTCGGGATGTACGCCGAGACGTCGCCGGCCTGCGTCTCGATGATCGGCAGCGCGGTGATCGACCCGCCGCCCTTCTCGTCGGAGAGCTTCGCGGCGCGTTCCAAAAGGCGTGAGTGCAGGAAGAAGATGTCGCCCGGATACGCTTCGCGGCCCGGCGGACGCCGCAGCAGCAGCGAGACTTCACGATACGCCTGCGCGTGGCGGGTGAGATCATCGTAGATGATCAGGACGTCTTTGCCTTCGTACATGAAGTACTCGGCCATCGCGCAGCCGGCGAACGGGGCGATCCACTTCAGCGAGGCCGGCTCGGCCGACGACGCGACCACGATCGTCGTGTAGTCCATCGCGCCGTGCTTCTCGAGCGTCTGTGCGACCGACGCCACGGTCGAGTTCTTCTGCCCGATCGCGACGTAGATGCAGATGACGTTGCGGCCCTTTTGATTGATGATCGCATCGATCGCGATCGCCGTCTTGCCGGTGCCGCGGTCGCCGATGATCAGCTCGCGCTGACCCTTGCCGATCGGGACCAGCGCATCGATCGCGCGCAGGCCGGTCTGGAGCGGCTGCTTGACCGATTGGCGCTCGATGACCGTCGGCGCGGTATTCTCGATCGTCCGGTACTGGTTCGAGACGATCTCACCCTTGCCGTCGACGGGTTGACCCAGCGCGTTGACCACGCGGCCGAGAACGGCGTCACCGACCGGCACCGACGCGATGCGGCCGGTGCGGCGAACCTTGTCGCCTTCTTTGATCTCGGTGTCGGGTCCCATGATCGCGACGCCGACGCTGTCCTCTTCGAGGTTCAGCACGATGCCGTTCAGACCGTTCGGGAACTCGACGAGCTCCGACGACTGCGCGGCGTCGAGGCCGTAAATGCGCGCGATGTTGTCGCCGACCTCGATGACGGTGCCGATCTCGGCTTCGTTCGTCCCCGTCGTGTAGGTCGCGATGCGCTGTTTGATGATTCCGGCGATTTCGTCGGCGTTGATCATGACGTGCTTTCTGGACTCGAGTTAATTCGTGCTGAGGAGGCGGGCGATGTCGTCGAGGCGGCCGGCGACGGTGCCGTCGGCGAGCTTGTCGCCCATCGTGATGCGGACGCCGCCGATCAGAGCGGGGTCGACCGACTGCGTGACGTCGAATTTCGTGTCGTATGCTTTGGCGAGCCGCGCGACGATCGCGTCGATCTCGGGACGCGGCAGCGGGCGGGCGCTGGTGATCTCAAGCGGCTGCGCGCCGCGTGCCTCACGCTCGATGTCATCGTACTGGCGCACGATTTCCTCGATCAGCATCTCGCGGCGCTTGCGGATCAGCAGCAACACGCTGTGCAACGCGATCGGATCGAGCCGCGAGAACGCGCTCGCGACGATCTCGGCCTTCTCCTTGCGGTCGACGACCGGGGAGCGGAAGAATCGGCGCACGTCCTCGTCAGCCGCGAGCGACTCGACGAAGGTGTGGAGATCGTGCTGGACGCCGGTGGTGCTGGAGGCTTCCTGCGCCAGTTGGAAGATCGCCGTCGCGTAGCGGCGGGCGAGTGTCTCGTTCGCCATCTAGGCCCGTCCTCGCGTGAGATCTTCGACAGTCGCGGTCACGAGCCGCTCGTCGACGGTCGCGTCGATCCGGCCGACCGCCTCGACGCGTGCTTTGGCAAGCGCTTTCTCGATGAATTCAAAACGCAGGCGGTCGCGCGCGGCGAGCCGAGCCCGGGCGAGTTCGCCTTCGGCATTGCGCACCATGCGGTCCGCCTCGGCCTTGGCGTCCGCCAGGATGCGCGCGCGCTCGGCCGCGACCGTGCTGACGATGCGCGCCTGAATCGTGCGCGCGTCGGCGTCGGCCCGTTCGACCTCGCCGCGCGCTTCGCCGACCGCGGCGCGCAGGCGCTCGCGACGGCTCTCCGCTTCGGCAAGTTCCGCGTTCTTTGAGACCTGGTACGCCTTCACGGCCGGGGCGATCCACTTGTTCCAAATCGCCACGACGGCGATGAAGAAGATGATTGCGCCGACGATCTGCGACCATTGCGCGAGAAGCTCGAGGCTCATGCGACGTCTCCGAGCGCGCGGTTCAGCATCTCGTTCGCCAGCACGCTGACGACGCGCGCTTCCTGGCTGCGGGCGGAGGCAACTTCCTGCGCCACCTCCGCGTGGGCTTGCTTCGTGACTTCGCCGGCGCGCGATTGCGCGGCGATGACGAGCGCATCGGCTTCCTGCGCCGCCGCAACGCGGGCGCGTGCGAGCGCCTCTTCGGCCTCGCGCCGCGCGCCCAAGCGCCGCTCCTCGGCTTGACCGCGGAGTTCCTTCGCGTCCCGCTGCAGCTGCTCCATGTCGTGCATCAGCCCGTCGATATACGCACGGCGCCGCGCGATGGCAGCACCGACCGGCTTCATGAAGATCTCGTTGAGGATCACGAGGAAGACGATGAAGTTGACGAGCTGGACGATGAGCGTCCCGTCGAGAGCGAGCATGGTTTAGTGGTGGTCTCCGCTCGCAGGCATGCAGGAAGTCACGTCGGTTCTAGTGGCCCCCGAGGATCTTCGTGACGAGGCCGCCGACGCCGCCGCCGATCGCGAAGAACAGATAGAAGCCGAGCACCAGACCAATGATCGGGAACGCTTCCAGAATACCGACGCCGAGGAAGAAGAACGTGAAGATGTTGCCGCGCGCTTCGGGCTGACGCGCGATCGCTTCGACGGCCTTCGAGGCGACGATACCGTCACCGACGGCGGAGCCCAGGGCAACGGCCGCGACGATCAGCGCGAAGCCGAAGATCAGGACGGCGGCGAGTACGGTTTCAGGAGTCACGATGTGCCTTTCAGGATTTGCTTAGTGTTCGTCGGCCGTAGCCAGCGAGAGATAGACGATGCTCAGGAGGGTGAACACGAACGCTTGGATCGTGCCGATCAGGAAGTTGAAGAACTCGATCCCGATCGGTGCGACGGCGGCAAGGACGGAGATGTTGACCGGGCCGACCGTCACGTTCGACACGATGATGGTCGCGATGACGAAGAGCAGCAGCTCGCCGGCAAGGATGTTGAACGCGAGGCGCATCGCCAGGACGACGGGGCGCGCGATCTCTTCGATGAGGTTGATCGGGAACAGCACCGCGTACGGCTTGAACAAGTGCGCGTAGGCCTTGATGCCGCTCTTGCGGATCGCCAAGAATTGAATGCCGAAGAACACCGTGATCGCGAACGCCGCGGTCGTGTTCAGGTCGGCGGTCGGCGACCCGCCGAACGGCAGGCCCAGCGCCTTGAGGAACAGCACCCCGAACTCGTTGAGGATCCAAATGAAGAGGAAGATCCCGACGAAGATCGGGACGTACATCTCGCCCTTGGGCCCGATCGTACCGACGGCCAGGTCCGAGAGAAACTGGATGATGCCCTCGAACGTCGCCTGCGTCTTGCGGACGCGGTTGCCGGTCCGGTACTCGCGCCCGAGCCACCAAAAGAACCCGAGCGCGAGGAGCATCGCTACCCACGTCGTGAGGATGGTGTCGGCGTGCAGCTCCCCGAACAGCCCGGGGACGCCCGGGATGTGCCAGGTCGCGTGTTCGCCGATTGTCTCGTGCACTAGTCTCCTCGTCGAATCGATCTGCGAAGCTCGATCGCGTAAAGCGTGAGCGGCGTGAAGAACCCGGCGAAGTACAGTCCGATCGTCCAGAGCTGATCGAGGCGGAACGCAAGCGCCACCGGGAGGATGCCGACCGCGAAAATGCGGATCTGAGCGCTGAGGGCGAAGATCGCACGGGAGCGCCGGCCTTCGAGCAGCCGTTCGTTCTCACGCATCGTCGCCAACATATTCAGGACGCCGAGCACCCCGCCCAGCGCCAGTTCGAGACCGGCAACCGGATTCCGCAGCGCCGCGATAGCGACGAGCGGGACGAGGAAGAGCGACGTCCGCACGGAGATCAGCTTCTTGCGGGCGTGATACGCGCGCAATTCAGCTGTCGGGTCGGCGCCGCTTCCATTGTGCCCGCCGTGGGGCGTCCCCTCCTCGACGTTTCTCGCAGCGGGCGTCAATTCTGCCTCAAGAGTGGGCGCAGCGCAAGCACGATCGCCACGATGCCGAGCGCCAGCCCGCCGAAGAGCCCGACGGGCATCCAGACGCCGACTCCGGTGAGCCGAGCGACTAGCAGTCCGAGGAAGAACCCGCCGACCACGGTCGCGCTGAAGGCGGCCGCGGCGGCGACGAGCCGGATCATACGGCGGCTGGGAGCGGAGCGAATTCGCTGGGTACCGGTCCGCCGCGGAGCACGGCCAGCAGGCCGGCCACGATCCGCTCCGAGGCGTGCCCGTCCCCGTACGGGTTCGAGGCGCGGGCCATGCGCGCGTAGAGGGCGCCGTCGGTCAGCAAGCGATGCGTCTCGCTGACGATGTCGACGTACTCCGCGCCGACCAGGCGCAAGGTCCCCGCCTCCAGGCCCTCGGGTCGCTCGGTCTCCCGCCGCATGACGAGGACCGGCTTGCCCAGCGTCGGCGCTTCCTCTTGAAGACCGCCGGAGTCCGTCAGCACGAAATGTGACGCCGCGACGGCCGCGACCGTCTCGGCGTAGTTGAGCGGGTCGACCAGCCGGACGTGCGGGTTGCCGTCGAGCACGGCGTGCACGACCGGGGCGACCTGCGGCGAGGGGTGGACCGGCCAGAGGATCTGCGGCCTCTCCGGAAAGGCGGCGATCGTCGCGATGGCCCGGGCGATCTCGCCGATCTGGTCGTGGTTCTCGCGTCGATGCGCCGTCACGAAGATCAGCGGCCGGCCGTGATCGAGACCGTCGAGCGACGGCGTCGCGATCCCGCGTTCCCGGATCCGCCGTTCGGTTGCCAGAAACGCGTCGATCACCGTGTTGCCGGTGACCGCGATGTGCGCGTGCTGCGTCCGCTCGGCGAGCAGGTTCGACTTCGCGCGCGACGTCGGCGCGAAGTGAAACGAGGTGAGCACGCCGGTAAGCCGCCGGTTCGCCTCTTCCGGATACGGCTCGGCGATCGAGGACGTGCGCAGCCCCGCCTCGACGTGGCCGACCGGAATTTTCTGATAGAACGCGGCGAGTGCGGCGGCGGTCGACGTCGTCGTGTCGCCGTGGACGAGCACGACGTCGGGCCGCCGCTCGACCAGCACGCGCTCCATCCCGATCAGCACGCGGGTCGTGATGTCGGTCAGCGACTGCGTCTTGGTCATGATGTCGAGATCGACGTCCGGCGTGATCTCGAAGAGGCGCAGCACTTCGTCGAGCATCTCGCGGTGCTGCGCGGTGACGCACACGATCGGCTCCACGTCCGGCTGCGCCGCCAGCAGCGCGTGCACGACCGGCGCCATCTTGATCGTATCGGGCCGCGTCCCCATCACGGCCATGATGCGGAGCGGTGCGCTCACGCGAACTTCAGCGCGCCGACGCCGCCTGAAAGGTACAACGCCACCAACCCCAGCGCGATGCAGAGGCCGTAGATCAGAAGCACCGCTTGGCGGACGTTGAGGCCGAAGCGGAAGATCAACTGATGGTGGAAGTGCCCGCGATCGGCTTCGTAGATCTTCTTGCCGGCGCGCGTGCGGCGTACGATAGCGGCGGCCGTGTCGATGATCGGCAGCCCGAGCACGACGAGCGGAACCAAAAGCGAGATCGTGAACGCGACCTTGCTGGCGCCCAGGATCGACACGGTCGCGAACACGTAGCCGACGAACAATGCACCCGAATCGCCGAGGATGATCTTCGCCGGGTTGTAGTTGTACGGCAGAAAGCCGAGCGCGCCGCCCACCAGCGCCGCGAGGATCAGCGAGATCTCGGGATGTCCCTGGGTCAGGCTGATCACCAGCAAGAACATTCCGGCGATCGCGGTGAGCCCCGAGAGCAGGCCGTCGAGCCCGTCGATGAAGTTGATCGCGTTCATCATCCCGACGTACCACACCAGCGTGATCGGAATGCTCAGCCAGAGTGGGAAATAGATCACGTCGCCGTGATGGAACGGGTTGCGCACGAACTGGATGAGGAAGCCGTAGAGCATCGAGATCGACGCGACGAGCACTTGCGCGAGCAGCTTCGCGCGCGGGCTCATCCCCATTACGTCGTCCCAGATGCCGACCATGAGGATCAACGTCCCGCCGAAGATGAGGCCGACGATGCTCTGCACGACGTCGTGCACTTTGCCGATGTCGTTGAGCTGGTGCGTGTTGACCAGATAGCCGAGCGCCGAGAACAGCGCGAACGCGAAGCCCAGATACACGGCGATGCCGCCGATGCGCGGTTTCGGCTGGTCGTGCATACGGCGCTCGCCGGTCGCATCGAGCATCCCGACGTTGAGCGCGAGCTTGCGGACGTACGGCGTCGTGAAGGCCGCCGTCGCGAACGCGAGGACCAGCACGGTGACGATCATGAGGGAGTTCACGTGTGCGCTCGTACCTGATCCGGGAGGAAGGGTTCCAGCTCGACGCCGGCCGCCGCGAGCAGCTCGCTCGAGACGGCGTCGGGATACGGGTCGGCGTAGACGATGCGCACAACGCCTGCGCTGATCAGCAGCTTCGAGCAGCCGGCGCAGGGTTGGTGGGTGCAGTACGCCGTCGCGCCGGCCAAGCTGACGCCGTGCAGCGCACCCTGCACGATCGCGTTCGCCTCGGCATGGGTCGCGCGCTGGCAGTGCCCGTCGACCATCATGCACCCGGCCTCGGTACAATGCGGGACGCCCCGCGGCGCCCCGTTGTACCCGGTCGTCAGGATCCGCTTGTCCCGCGTGAGCACCGCCCCCACGCTCGCCCGAGGGCACGTGGCCCGCGTCCCGACCGTCCGCGCGATCTCCATGAAATACGCGTCCCAGCCGGGGCGCCGCTCGTCCTCATGCACCGAGGTCTAGCTATTCGCCGGGGCGCCGTTTCCGACCGCCCCACCGCGGCCGGGATCCCTGGCTTTGCGGGATATAGGATCAACCGCACGGCCTCTCGCGATCGCCTGTTCACCTATCCTTTTCGACCGAGGCTAAGGTCCTTTGCTTTGCTGACCGATTACCCGAACCAGCTGCGGCGCTTTGCCGGCAATGCTCACTTCATCCGCTAGCGGGGGCGTTTCGTGACCATTCTCCTTGCCAATGCATCGAGCGCAGGAGCCGGCATCTTCGTCCTCTTTCTTTTCGTGGCCGGCATTGGGTTCTATTTCGTCCCGACCATCGTGGCATTCGGGCGCAACAAATCGAACAAGATTCCGATTCTCGTCCTGAATTTTTTCCTCGGTTGGTCTCTTATCGGCTGGGTCGTCTCCCTGGTTTGGGCTCTGAGCCAGGATCAACAGCCCGTAATCGTCCACCAAACGTTCCAGAGTGCCGGCCCACCGCTCCAAGCTCCGGGCGACTCGCAAACGTCGTAGCGACAGACTCTGGCGCTCGGTCTCGGCGCGAATCGCCGGCGCGCCGAAGAGCCGCCGATATTCATCGATTGGACTGCGTGACGCTTTCGTGTCCAACGCGCATGGCGGTCGTGGCCGCACCGATTTCCTCGCACAGCATGAGTCGGCGAGCCTCATGCAAGCGAAGATGCTTTTGGAATTGAAGCGCCGTTTCCTCGGCAAGATCCGAAGGCCACGTGCCGTTCCGGCGTCTACTCGGAGGCCGCGCGGGGGAATTCGGTGAGGTGGGCGCGGTCGTGGCGCGAGTCCAACGCGCGCACCCACGCGTCGTCCAGCCAATAGCGCTGCATCACCGCGAGCGCACGATCGCGAACGGCTGCGGTCTGCCCGACCATGCCGCCGGTCATGCCGACGGCAGCACCGTGGATTCGCGCGGACGTGATCCTGCGCCGCTCGTCCTCGGGAAGCATCTCGAACGCGTCTTCTTGCGCGCGAATCAAGTTCGCCTCTTCTGCGCCACCGACGTCCGCCCAGCTTCGGCCGGCGCGCCGATTGGCGGGATCAGAGTTGTACTCGATGCGTGCCCGATCGCCAACGTGAATCTCGCCGTACCGCGTGTGCTGATCCTCATCTTGCAGCAGTTGCGTCTCGCGTTCGAGCGCCGCTCGCGGCTGCGCGGGGACGAAGCCCATCGTCTCGTAGAATCCCGTCGCGCTTCCCGCCGCCATCCCAATTACGATCGACCGGCAGGAGTTTTGCCGCGCGATCTCCGCGACGTAGAAGATCAGCAAGCTCCCGATGCCGCTGCCTTCCACGGGGTCGGACTGGATGTGCAGCAGGTCCATGCTGCCGCGGTTCACGCGGTAGCTCGCCTCTCCGGAGTGCAGGTCCTGCGGATCACCGGCAGTTTGCGTCGCGGTGAGCGCGCCGCGGGCGTCGTCGATGCGCATGCGCCGCTGACTTCGGCGATGTTCGGCCACGAACGGAAAGCGCTGAATCGGGACGTTGCGCGGTCCGACCTCGATCGAATCGAGACGATGCGGCGCGACTGCAAGGGCGGCGGCCGGCGCGCGCGGCAGCGTCGCTCGTTCGACGGCGATCCGAATCGTCGCGGCGCGAGATTGCTGCAGGCGCGCGTGCACGCCTCTATTCGCCCGTGACTGCCTTGGCGAAGTTTCGGGACTGATCCACACGCCTCGCATAGGCGAGCGCTCGTCCAGGCTCCTGCTCGTGTTGGCCCACCGGATGGACCGGAGCGCCCCGCGCCCGTCGCGGGCTCGCGCCCCGACGGTCCGGCTCACTTCGCACACCGTGTATGGAGCGCGTTAAGAGGGACGGTGCCTGCGCATTAAGACTAAGCAAGCTCCGTTGTGCGTGCCGCAGCGCCCCCCTCGTTCACTTGTGTTGTTCAGCAGAACGGCCACCAGGCGCTGCCGGCAACGCCGATCGCGTTCTAGGACTGTCGAGTTGGCCGCTCATCTCGACTTCGCATGCTGCCGTATCCGCGCCCACGACTCGCTCGCAAAGGAGTTGTCGAAGAGTACTGCCGCGAGTTCGTGGACCTACACGCGATGGCGGAACGGATCCTGGCGATCCTCGAGCGCGTCGAGAGTTTCCCAGTGCGCGGGGGCTACGCAGAGTTCCATGGTGAGCGCGGGCCAGCCAAAATGCGCGCGGAACGCGTGATACGCCGGGGACGGTGCGATCGGGAAGTGGTCGAAGACGTCGCGCCAGTTCCGGAGCAGCGTGACGGTGTACGCCTCCGGCGGTACGCCGAAGTCCCACGCCGTGCAGATCCGGTGGACATAGTCCGCCCGGTCGTAGTCGTCCTCGAAGTCGTCGCCGTGTCGAACGTCGGGGTAGACGCTGTGGTCGATCACTGCATGTACCGTTCGTCGTGGTCGTCGTGCTCTCTGCCGTCCGCCGCGAACACGTCGCGAAACCATGCGCGCAACTCGGCTGCGCGGCCGCGATCCGCCGGATCCATGCGGTCGAGCGGCGTGCGCGCTGCAATTCCGGCGATTCCATTTTGCACTGCGAGCCGTGCGTCGGCCACGTTGCTCCCTGGGTTCTTCGCGGCCCAGAGTTCCCAACAGCGCTCCGGCGTCGCGAGTCCCGCGGCGACAATCTCACGGATGTCGCGAAAATCCCGCGGTGCGCCCCGGTTCACCAGGGCGTTCATCTTCGCCGCGACGTTCTCGTCGAACGTTTCGATGGGGAAGCGACCCCAAGGGCTCCGTACGGGCCGCTCGATCTCGACGGTCCGAAGCGCGACCTGGAACGAGAAGACCTTGCGCTTCCCGTCGACCGCCTCGATGGAGGTCATGGTCCCGGTCTGACGCTCCTGAACCGTGTAGCCGAACTCGCGCGCGACGTCGGCGAACGCCGCGCGCGCAGCGTCCAATGCGTTCGGATCGACCGATCCGCGCCACCATGCGTCCACGTCCGCGGTGGCGCGGTAATCCAGGTAGTGCTTGAGCGCGAAGCCGCCGCCCAGAACAAACTGCTCGGCCTCGGGGCGGTCCTGGAGTCGTTCGAGGAAGGCAGCCGCGAAGGGGTCGGGATGCGAGGGCTTCTTAGGCTGCACGGCGCGCGCGCCCGGCGGTGCGGTTCATCGTCCTTACCATAACTGAGCCGTCGGCGAGGCGCCAGCCGGGCCGGCCGCCGGGGCGCGCTGCGCCTCGCTTACCGCCCTGACGCCGCATAGCGTTTACCGTGGGCGAGCGCTGACCGGCACGGAGCTCGTCGAGCCGAACATCCGGTCTCCGGCATCGCCGAGGCCCGGCACGATGTAGCCGTGTTCGTTGAGTTTTTCGTCGACGGCGGCCGTCACGATCCGCACGGTCGGGTGCTCGCGCGCGAGCGTGGCGATCCCTTCGGGCGCCGCGATGATGCACACGAAGACGGGCGACTTCGCACCGCGCTCGGCGAGCAAACTCAGTGCCGCCGAACCCGAGTGACCCGTCGCGAGCATCGGGTCGAGGACGAAGACGTCACGCGCGGCGAGATCGTCGGGGAGGTTCGCATAGTACGGGATCGCTTCAAGCGTTTTCGGATCGCGGTAGAAGCCGAGGTGCGCCACGACCGCGTCGTCGACGACGCCCATGAAGCCGGGCAGCAGGCCGAGGCCCGCGCGCAAGATCGGTGCGACGACCGGCCGCGTCGCGATGCGACGGACCTTCGCGAGCGAGACCGGCGTCTGCAGCTCGATCTCGGTCTGCGGCAGATCGCGCGTCGCCTCGTAGGCGAGCAGCTGGCCGAGCTCCTCGACCAATCGGCGGAAAACCGGCGTCGGTGTCGATGCGTCGCGCAAACGCGCAAGACGGTCCTGGACTGCGGGATGATCGACGATCAGCGGCACGCTCACGGCGGCGGCCTTCGTCACCGGGCGCACGCCCCCTCGGGATGCGCGTCCGCTACACGGGAGACGGCACCCAGGCGGGATTCGTCCGCGAGACGAGGATCGCGTCGCGCCACGCTCCGCGCATGTAGAGGTAGTCGCGCGCGTAGCCCTCGACGGTGAAGCCGAGCTTGCGCAGGACGCGCCCGCTGCGCTCGTTGGTCGGATGATAGCTCGTCTCGACCCGGTGCAAGTTCAGCGCGCCGGACCCGTGGTCGACGGCTGCCCCCGCCGCTTCGGTCGCGTACCCGCGCCCCTCGTGCGCGGCGTCGACGGAATAGCCGATGGTCGCGCTGTGGATCACCCCGCGCCGGATGTTCCACAGGTTGACCAGCGCCACGAGCGCGCCGCCGTCTTTCGCGAACGCCGCGAACCGCACGAACTCACCGCGCCGGTTCGCCGCTTCGGCCTGTTCGCATTCGTTGCGTTGATAGTCGAGGGTGTAGAACGACGCAGCGCGCGCCGGCTCCCACGGATCGAGATGCGGCCGATTGCGGGAGTAGTAGTCGAGGATCTCCTGGGCATGCTGCGGAGCATACGGCTCGAGCCGCAGACGTTCGGTTTCGAGCGGCAAAGGCTATGGGACGTCGTGGCGTGCGGTCAGTTCGGCGACCCGCGCCCGGAGCCGGTCTTTCTTTTCGCCGGTGCCGACGTCGGTGAGGGCTTCGCCGATGATCGTGCCGACCTCGCGAGCGTCGGTTTCGCTGAAGCCGCGCGACGTGATCGCAGGCGAGCCGATGCGGATGCCGCTGGTGACTGCCGGCTTCTGCGGATCGAAGGGGATCGCGTTCTTGTTCACCGTGACGCGAATCTCGTCCAGATATTCCTCGACCGCTTTTCCGGTGAGGCCCTTCGGACCCAGATCGACCAGCAGCAAGTGCGTGTCGGTGCCGCCGCCGACGAGACGAACGCCGGCGCGAGTGAGCTCCTCACCCATCGCCCGCGCGTTGTCGAGCGTCTGGCGCTGGTACGTCGCGAACGACGGCTGCAGCGCTTCGCCGAACGCGACCGCCTTGGCGGCGATCACATGCATGAACGGACCGCCTTGGATCCCCGGAAATACGCTCTTGTCGACGGCCTGCGCGAGGTCGGCGGTCGAGAGGATCAGGCCGCCGCGCGGCCCGCGCAGCGTCTTGTGCGTGGTCGAGGTGACCAGGTGCGCGAACGGCACCGGCGAGGGGTGCAAACCGGCGGCGACGATGCCGGCGATATGCGCGAAGTCGACCATGAAGAGCGCACCGACTTCGTCCGCGATCTCGCGGAACGGAGCGTATTCCATCGTGCGCGGGTAGGCGCTGGCGCCCGCGATGATCAATTTGGGTTTGTGCTCGCGCGCGAGTTCGCGAACTTGGTCGAAATCGATCAGCTCGGTGTCTTTGCGCACGCCGTACGCGACCGCGTTGTAGAGTTTGCCGCTGAAGCTGACCTTGGTGCCGTGCGTGAGGTGACCGCCGTGCGCCAACGACATCCCCAGGATCGTGTCGCCCGGCTTGAGCACCGCCATCATCGCGCCCATGTTGGCTTGCGCGCCGGCGTGCGGCTGCACGTTGGCGTGGTCGGCGCCGAACAGTTTCTTCAGCCGCTCGATGGCGAGCGTTTCGGCGACGTCGACGTACTCGCAGCCGCCGTAGTAGCGCTTGCCCGGGTACCCTTCGGCATACTTGTTGGTCATCACACACGCCATCGCTTCGCGCACCGCGCGGCTGGCGTAGTTCTCCGAGGCGATCAGCTCGAGGTTGTCGCGCTGACGGCGCTCCTCGTTTTCGATCGTCGCGTAGAGCTCGGGATCTTGGGCGGCCAGCGTGTCGGGGGAGAGCAATTGCATCGGTGTGTGTCAGCCTCGGTCGTCGGGGAAGCTTCGCGAATTCGCCGCCGCCGTCGCGGTTGCCCGTGCGGCTACCCGCGATCCTCGGGATCGCTGCGCTTGCGGATCAGGGTAGTCGCGGAGTAATCGGGCTTGGCGACGGGCTTGCGGCGCGGGGCCGTGAAGCGCAGGACTTGCACCATCACCAGCAGTCCGACCGTCGCGACGAGCGCGATCCAGAACCACGGGCTGGCGTAGCGCGGGTACGCGTGGTCGAACAGATATTCCGCCAGCGCGATGGCCACGGCGGCCAGGGGGACGAGATTCCCCAGCGTCTGCCGATCGATCATCGCGCGAGCGACGGCAGGGCGGGGTGGACGATGGACACAGGGGGTCTCCGGGGAAGGTGCGCGAGTGCGCATCGCCATTTCGAGCAGCTCGTTTCGTCGACCGCTTGCGTTGCGCGAGCTGACCCAGCTCGAGTGGGTCGAGCGCTGCGCGACGGCGCTCGAGGCGGACGGCATCGTCGCCGCGGTCGCTGACTTCCCGCGGGCCGACGACGAATACGTCGCCCAGCTGCGCAAGGTGACGATCGACCTCGGCCTCGTCCCGTTCGGTCTCGACGCTCCGGCGCTGCTCGACCCCTCGGCCGCGCCGCAATCGCTCCAAGACGTGCTGGCGCTGGCGAAGGCGTTCGGCGCAGCCGTCGTCCGGACGGTGCTGCCGGCGCCCGGGGAGATCCCGCCCGCCAGCTTCGTGGAGGCCGTGGCGGCGGCGAAGGAAGCGAGCCGCGCGGCCAAGGCGGCGAACGTCACGCTGATCGTCGCGCCCGCCGCTAGGACGCTGGGCGAAGACCTCACCGCGGTCAAGCACCTGCTCAAAGACGTGGACAGCGCGTGGCTGCGCGCGTGCCCCTCGGCGCTGACCGACCCCGCCGCGCTCTCGGCGAAGGACCGCTTTCCGGCGCTCTCGGCGACGACGGCGGACGACTCCGCCAAGATCGCCGCTGCTGCGCGGACCGCATGGGTCATCGTCGACGCGCCGGGCGCAGAGCAACCGCTCGACGAGCTCGGCGCCTACGTTCACGCCTTGCGCGACGCGCAGGCCGAAGGTCGCCTCACGAGGCGCTGACTCCGGCAAGAAAGAGTGGACGAGACCGCAGCGATCGTCTAGATCCTGGTTGAAGACCTGCCTGTGGCAGGTGGGTGCGGCCCGGGCGCCCAGTGTCCGGCCGTTTTTACGGGTCGGGCAACCGGTCGTATCCGGAGCTGATGCTCCCTTGGTTTCGACGTTGGTCCACCACCGTGGATCCTACGCGCTCCGCCGCAGTCGTCGTCGCTGCTGTATCGTATACCCCTCGTCAAGGACTTGACAGGGTTCGCTTTTCTGGACCCCTATTTTCGATTGCCGAAGGCGGTGCCGTACACGACGATCGCGCGCGCTCTGGCGAACGCGTGATCGACGATCGGTTCGGGATAGTCTCGCCCAACGACGCAGCCGTACTCCGCTTGCAGGAGCGGCGGCAGCGTTCACGGTTCGTGCACGTAGCGATCGGGGACGCGTGCGAGCGCGGGAAGCATCGCGCGCACGAACGCGCCCACGGGATCGTACGTCTTGCCTTGCAGCATTGGACTGAAGACGCGGAAGTAGGGCGCGGCGTCGGTGCCGGTCGACGCCGCCCACTGCCAGCCGCCGTTGTTGGCGGCGAGATCGGCGTCGGCGAGGCACTGTTCGAACCAGCGTTCGCCCGCGCGATAGTCGATCAGCAGATGCTTGGTGAGAAATGACGCGACGATCATGCGCAGGCGGTTGTGCATCCAGCCGGTCGTGCGCAGCTGGATCATCGCCGCGTCGACGATCGGATAGCCGGTGCGTCCTTCGCACCAGGCGGCGAAGCCGTGCGGATCGTTCGCGTACGGGATCGCGCGCGCCGCGTCGAGGAACGGTTCGCGCGAGATACGCGGATGGTGGGCGAGAAGCTGCTGGTAGAAATCGCGCCACACGAGCTCGCCCAGCCACGCATCGATGTTCGCGACGGCATGCGGCGAGGCGGCCCGCGCGCGGCGTTCGAGCGCGGCGTGTACGAGCGTTCGGATGCCGATGGTTCCGGCGCGCAGCTGCGGAGAAAGGTGCGACGTTCCCGCCAGCGCCGGGGCGTTGCGCCGCTCGGCATACTGCGCGACCGGTTCGTCCAGAAACGCCGCGAGCGCGCGCTGGGCCTCGCTCGCCCCGACACGCGGATACGCCGGACTCGCCTGATGGCCGTAGTCCTCGGGCGAGGGAACATCGCGCGTCGCGCCGATCGCCTGACGCGGCAGCAGCGTCGCAAGCGCGTCACGCGCCGACGCCACCGGCGGATTCGGATGCGCGGCAAGACGCGCCGTCCAGCGCTTCCGATATGGTGTGAAGACCACGTAGGGCTTGCCCGAGTCCTGCAGCACGTCGCCGGCCGCGAAGTAGACGTGGTCGGTGAATGCGCGCACGTCCACGCCTGCATCGCGAAGCCGCCCGCTGACGCGCTCGTCACGCGCGCGGGCATCCGGATCGTAGTCCTCGTTGTAGAAGACGGCGCGCGCGCCGATCCGAGCCGCGAACGCACGGAGTTCGCCGGCAAAATCGCCTTCCAGCAGGGCGAGATCGGAGCCCGCCGCCTGGAGTTCCGCGCGCAGCGACCGCAGGCCGTCGAAGAAACCCTGCACGATCGGCGCGCCGACCCGCGGGCCGCGCAGCAGAACCGGATCCAGCACGAAGGCGCAGGCCAGCCGCTCGGAGCCTTCGGCCGCACGCTGCAGCGCGACGTGGTCGCCCAGCCGCAGGTCCCGGCGGAGCCAGACGATCGAAACCGGGTAGCGCGTCATCTCACCATACGCTACCCGCGCAGCGAGAAGGCGGCGCTCGATTGAGCGTGAACGCCTCCGCGTGACGCTGATGCAGTTGACGGTCGAGCCGCTCGACCTCCCGCTCAAACATCCGTTTACGATCGCCCGCTCATCGGAGTCCGTCGCGCCGACGGCCGTCGTGCGGCTGCATTGGAACGGGATCGAGGCGTTGGGCGAGAGCGCGCCTAGCGGACGTTACGGCGAGGACGTCGCCAGCGTGCGCGCCGGACTCGAACGGCATCCGCTCGGCGACGACCCCTACGCGCTCGAAGCGCTCCTCGCCGGCCTGACGCCCGCGCAGCAGTGCGGGCTCGACATCGCGCTGCACGACGCCATCGGCAAGGACCTCGACCGGCCGCTGTGGCGACTGCTCGGACTCGATCCGGCGCGCACGCCGCGCACGTCCTTCACCATCGGCATCGCGTCGCTGGCCGACACGCTCGACAAGGTGCGCGAAGTCGGAGCGCATCCGGTGATCAAGGTGAAGCTCGGCAACGGCGCGGAGCTCGAGACGATCGAGGCGATCCGGTCCATCTATCACGGCACGATTCGGATCGATGCGAACGAGGCGTGGACACCGGAGGCGGCCGTCGCCCTGCTCGGCGAGATGGCGAAGCACGACATCGAATTCTGCGAGCAGCCGATCCCGGCCGGCGCGCCGGAACGCCTGCGTTGGATTCGCGAGCGCTCGCCGATCCCGATCGTCACCGACGAAGACTCGAAAGATGCGAGCGATCTGCCGGCGCTGCTCGGCTGCGTCGACGGCATCAACGTCAAGCTCGTCAAATGCGGCGGCATCCGCGGCGCGCTGGCGATGATCCACACGGCGCGCGCGATGGGCTTCAAGATCATGCTGGGCTGCATGGTCGAGTCGCAGATCCTTACCACCGCCGCGGCCCACCTGAGCCCGCTGGTCGATTGGGCCGATCTCGACGGGCCGTTCCTCACCTCGCGCGATCCGTTCAGCGGCATCACCTACGCCGACGGCAAGATCGTCCTGCCGGACGGACCGGGGCTGGGCGTCCTCGACACTGCGCTTGACGGCGCTGGCGTTGCGTGACGCGACGCTACATCGTGCTCGCGCCGCACGCGCTGACCTCGCGCTCGGCGAAGATGGCGCATGGGGTGATTCGCTACTCCGCTGATACCGTCGTCGCGATCGTCGATCCGGATCACGCCGGCAAGACGCTGCGCGAGGTGCTGCCGTATCTGCAGAGCGACGCCCCGATCGTCGCCACGTTCGACGAGGGGATGCAGTACGGTCCGACGTCGCTGCTGGTCGGGATCGCGCCCGCCGGCGGCCGGCTGCCCGAGGAGTTCCGCGACGCAATCCGCAGCGGGCTGCGCGCCGGTCTCGAAATCGTGAGCGGTCTGCACGTGATGCTCAACGACGACGACGAGTTCGCGCAGCTCGCTCGCGCGCACGACTCGCGGATCTGGGATCTGCGCTTGCCGCCCGCCGCGCCGCTGTTTTCGGGCGCTGCCTGGGACGTGCGCGCACGCATCGTGCTCACGGTCGGCAGCGACGCCGCGGTCGGCAAGATGACCGCGTCGCTGGAATTGCTTCGCGCGGCACGGGAACGCGGCGTCGACGCCGCGTTCGTCGCCACCGGCCAGATCGGCATAGCGATCGCCGGCTGGGGAACCGCGATCGACCGCGTCGTCGCGGACTTCGCGCCCGGCGCCGCCGAACAGCTGGTTCTCGAAGGAGAGCGGCGTGCGAGCGACGTGCTCTTTCTCGAAGGCCAAGGCGGGATCAACAATCCCGCCTTCGCGCCGGTGACGTTGGCCCTGCTGTTCGGCGGCGCGCCCGACGCGCTGGTCCTCGTGCACAGCGTCTCTCGCACCACGATCGAAGATTACGACATCCCCGTTCTCTCGTACCGCGCCCTGATCCGCACCTACGAAGGACTGTGCGCCACGGTGAAGCCGGCGCGCGTCATCGGCATCGCGTTGAACACGCGCGACTGCAGCGAAGACGAAGCGCGCGAGCACATCGAACGCGCGCGGGCCGAAACGGGGCTGCCGTGTGACGACCTCGTGCGCAACGGCCCGCACGCCTTCTACGATGCCGTGGCGCCGGCGATCGTCAAAGGACAACCGCTGCATGCCTAAGGTCTTCTCGGCGATCGCCGCCGCCACGATACTGCTGCTCGCCGCGGCATGTGCACCCGCGCAGCACGACGTCGCAGCGTCGGGCCGCAACGCCTGGACCCATCCCGGGCGGCTCGTGATCGGGACGGCGGGCGAGGAGCCGGACAGCCTCAACTTGCTCTTCGCGCACAGCGACGCGACCGATCAGATCGCCAACCTCATCGACGAACCGCTTTTTCGGTACGACCCCGACGGCAATCTGGTGCCGGCCGCCGTCAGCGAGGTTCCGACGCTGGAGAACGGCGGCATCGCGCGGGACGGCAAGACGATCACGCTGCACTTCCGCCGCGGGATGCGCTGGTCCGACGGCGCGCCGTTCGACGCGCGCGATTTCGCGTTCACCTGGCACGCGGTGATGAACGATCGCAACAACACGAAGCTCCGTGTCGGTTGGGACATCATCACGACGATCGATCTGCCGAATCCGTACACCGCGGTCGTGCACCTCAAGCAGATATACTCCGGGATCTTGGGGATCTGGGCGTTCGGCGGCGCCGCCTTCCCGCCGTTGCCCGCGCACCTGCTCGAGAAACTGCCCGACATCAACCGTGCCCCGTTCAACACCAACCCGATCTCCTCGGGCCCGTTCGTGCTCACCCGGTGGAACCACGGCTCGTCGCTCGTCTTCGCGCCCAATCCCTACTACTGGCGCGGCAAGCCCGGCCTCAAGCAGATCGTCTACAAGATCGTTCCCAACGCCGACACGCTCTTCAACGAGCTGCAGACGCACGAAGTCGACGTGTACGAGTCGGTGCCGGAGATCCAGATCCCGCGCCTGAGCGGGCTGAGCGGCTACGCCGTCACGAAACAGCTCAGCGCGAACTATCGCCGGCTGGAATTCAACACCGCCCAGCCGCAGCTCGCCGACGTGCGCGTCCGCCGTGCGGTCGCTCAAGCGGTCGACTGGGACGGGATCAATCGCACGATCTACCACGGCTACAACGTGCGCGCCGTCAGCGACGTCCTGCCGACCTCGTGGGCCGCGCCGACCGGCATTACGAACTATCCGTACGACCTCACCGCCGCAAAGAAGCTGCTCGACGCCGCCGGCTGGATCGCGGGGCCCAGCGGCGCGCGCGCCAAGAACGGCGTGCCGCTGACGTTCTCCGTCTCGACGACGCCCTCGAAGCCGGCGAACGTGCAGGCCGAAGTGCAGATGCAGCAAGAGCTCAAAGCGATCGGCGTCGAGCTCGAGATCAAGAACTACCCGCCCAACGTGCTCTTCGCGCAGAACGGCCCGATCTACACCGGCAAGTTCGATTCGGAGTTCACCATCTACACCAACGCCCCCGACCCCGACAACGAAGGGCTCTGGAGCGGCAAGTTCATCCCGCCGCACGGCGCGAACACGACCTGGCTGAACGACCCCGTGCTCACCCGCACCAGCCACGAAGCGCTGCTGACGTACGATCATGCCAAACGCAAGGCGCTCTACCAACAGGAAGCCGAGCGAGTTCACGAACTGGTTCCGGTCGTCTACCTCTACTGGCAGACTTCGTATTCGGCGGTAAACAGCGACCTGCGCAACTGGAAGCCCGCGTCGTACATTTCGAACTATTGGAACTGCTGGGAATGGCGCATCTGAGGCGACGATGCTGCGGCTGATCGAGCACCCCGGGCAGCACGCGCTGCTCCGCTTCCCGCCGGCGGCGCGCGCGCTCGTCTCCTGGAACAGCCCCGCGCCGTCCGGCGGCATCGAGCTCGTCGCGCATCGCACCGACGGATCGGTCTCCGGGCCGCTGCCCTATGCGCGGTGGTCGCCCGACGAACGCCGTTCGCTCGACGGCGCCGACGCGAAGACGCGCATCGCCGTCGACATCGTGCGCAGCGACGTTCCGCTTTCCGGGATCGGCTTCGAGAGCACGGTCGAACTCGATGCGATCGCCGTTTCGACGCCCCCGCCGCCGGAGGCGCGCGCACCCGTCCGCCGGCACGCTGCCGCCCTCGACGTGCCGCAGCTGACGCAGTACGTGCCGGCGTATCCGCACGAGCGCGGCTGGTGTTCGGCCGCGTCGCTCGCGATGCTGCTCGGCTTTCACGGAATCGACGTGGACGTACCGACCGTTGCGCGCGGCGTCTTCGACTCGTCGTACGACGGGACGGGCAACTGGGCGTTCAACGCCGCCTACGCCGGCGCGCGCGGCATGCGCGCGGTCGCGGCGTATCTGCGCGGGATCGACCACGTAGCGGCGTTCGTCGCGTCGGGCTTTCCGGTCGCGATCTCGATCGGCTGGGAGCGCGGAGAGCTCCCCGGCGCGCCGCTCGAGCGGAGCGACGGCCACCTCATCGTCGTGCGCGGACTGGACACCGCACACGTGCTGGTCAACGATCCGGCCCATGCGGCGGTCGCGACCCGATATCCGCGCGCCGCGCTCGACGCGGTGTTTCGCGAGCACGGCGGCGTGGCGTACCTGATCGCGCCGCGCGAACGCACGGCGGCGCTGGTCGCGCTGGCCAATCGCGTCGAGCGCGCCGCCGGCGCATGACGACGCAACCGCAGAGCCGCGTCGTCGCCGCGGACGCCGTCCAAGATGCGCCGCTGCACGTGGTCTTGGTCGAGCCGCAGATCCCGCCCAACACGGGCAACGTCGCACGGTTGTGCGCCGCGACCGGATGCGCGCTGCATCTCGTCGAGCCGCTCGGCTTCGCAATCGACGACCGCGAGCTCAAGCGCGCCGGGCTCGATTATTGGGACGCGCTCCGCGTCGTCGTACACCCGTCGCTCGACGCGTTCGTTGCGTCGTTCCCACGCGAGCGCATCTGGCTGCTCTCGACCCGCGCCTCGCGCGCCTACGCCGACGCCGAATTCGCGCGCGGCGACGCGCTCGTGTTCGGGAAAGAAACCGCCGGGCTCCCGCAGACGCTGCTCGACGCCTATGCCGACCGCGCGCTGCGCATCCCGATGCGCGCCGGCGCGGTCCGCTCGATCAACCTCTCGACGGCGGCCGGCGTCGTGACCTACGCGGCGCTGGCGCGGCTGGGGTTCCCCGAGCTCAGCTAAGCAGCCGCGTTCGCCAACGCGTCGCGTGCCCCGGCGACGATCTCGTACGAGTGCAGCCGCGCGGCGTGATCGTAGATTTGCGCCGCCACCATCAGCTCGTCGGCGCCGGTGCGGGCGACGAAACGCTCGATGCCTTCGCGCACGGTATCCGGCGAGCCGACGACGGAGCACGAGAGCGCTTCTTCCAAGCCCGCCCGTTCGTGGGGCGCCCACTGCACATCGCTCGGGTCGATCGGCGGCTGCAGCGGACCGGGCACGCCGCGGCGCAGGTTGACGAATTGCTGCTGCAGCGACGTCACGAGGCGCGCCGCCTCGGCGTCGGTGTCGGCAGCGATGACGTTCATGCCCAACATCACGTACGGCTGCGCGAGCACCTCGGAGGGTTGAAACTCGCGGCGATACAGGTCGATCGCCGACTCCATCATCGCGGGCGCGAAGTGCGAGGCGAACGCGAACGGCAGCCCGAGGATCGCGGCGAACTGCGCGCTGAAGTGACTCGATCCCAGCAGCCAGATCGGCACGTGCAGTCCGGCACCGGGAACGGCGCGCACCGCTTGCCCGTTCTGCGCGGACCGAAAATAGGATTGCAGCTCCAGCACGTCCTGCGGGAACGAATCGGCGTCGCCGGCGAGCGTTCGGCGCAGCGCGCGAGCCGTGCGCTGGTCGGTCCCGGGCGCGCGGCCCAGGCCGAGGTCGATTCGACCCGGATACATCGACTCAAGCGTGCCGAACTGCTCGGCGATCACCAGCGGAGCGTGATTGGGCAGCATCACCCCGCCGGCACCCACCCGGATCGTCGAGGTTCCGCCGGCGACGTAGCCGATCACGACCGACGTCGCGGCGCTGGCGATCCCCGGCATGTTGTGGTGCTCGGCCAGCCAGTACCGGTGAAAGTCCCAACGCTCGGCGTGTCGAGCGAGGTCGAGAGAGTTCCGAAACGCTTGCGTCGCGTCGGAGCCGGCAAGGATCGGCGAGAGGTCGAGAACCGAGAACGGAATCGTCATGAAGCCGCCCGCATGACCGCGACGCTCGCCGCGGTGGTTGCGGCGGGGACGCGCTCAGCTCGCGCGCGCGACCGGCGTGCGGGCGGCGATCGAGCGGCGCTCGCCGGGCAGGGTCAGCGCGATCAGCGCGCCGGCGACCGAGAGGCCACCGGCCGTGAGGATCGACGCCGAGACGCCGTGCGCGTCGGCGATCATGCCCATCACCGGTGAGAACGCGCCGCCCAGCGAGACCGCGAGGCCGAGCGTCACGCCCGATGCGAGCCCCATTCGATTCGGCAGAAACTCCTGACCGAGCACGACGAACGCCGACTGCGATGCGACGAAGACGAAACCGGTCACCATCAGCAGCGGGATCGCGAGCAGCAAGTTCCCGTGATGCGTCAGGCCGACGAACACCGCCGTCATGAGCGCGGCAAGCGCGGTGGACCAGATCAGCACCGTCCGGCGCCCGAACCGGTCGGCGATCGGCCCGCCGGAGAGCGTGCCGAGCACGCCGCACGCGAGGAAGCCGAACAACAGCATGTCGGCGACTGCCGGCGTGGCGTGCAGCACCTCGAGCGCGTACAGCGGCACGAACGCGACGAATCCGAAATACGCCATCGCGCGCACGGTCACGAACGCGGAGAGCTTCGCGAACGACGTCCAGTCGTCGGTGCCTTGTCCGGTGCGCGACGTCGCATGCGCCGGGATGAACGTGCGTAGTCGCCGCAATTCGAGCAGCACGATCGTGCCGAGGATCGTCACCGGGATCGCCGCGGCGAGCGTACCGGGCAGCTTCCACGCCGCCAAGGCCGCGGTCGCGAACAGCGGGCCGACGGCGAACCCGACGTTTCCGCCGGCGGCGAACCAGCGCATCCCGGTCGCCTTCTTGGACCCCGCGACGTAGTTCGCGAAGCGTGCCGCCTCGGGATGGAATAGCGCGACGCCCAGGCCGCTGATCAGCGCGCCGATCAGCATCAGCGGGACCGTCGGCATGAAGCCGACCAGCGCGACGCCGGAACCCGCCAGGACGAGGCCGACCGCGATCAGCCACGGCATCGAGCGGCGGTCGGCCAGGTGGCCGACGAGCGGCTGCACGACCGACGAGGAGATCGCCTGCGCCAAGACCAGCGTTCCGGCCTCGGTGTGCGAGATGCCGCGCCACAGAATCAGATACGGGAGCAGCGCGGGAATGAAGCTCTGGTTGCAGTCATCCGCGACGTGGGCGAACGCGAGCAGCGCCATCGCACGAACGTCGAGACGGGTCACCGACCCATTTTGGCACGGCGCACCCCATCCAACAAGACTATCGACAGTCTCGGTCCAATAAGTCCAGCTTATGAATTTGCGGCAGCTGCGGGCCGCCGTCGAGGTGGCTCGGACCAGCAGCTTCACCCGGGCCGCGGAGGGACTGGGCGTCGCGCAGCCGGCGCTCTCGCAGGCGATCGCGGCGCTGGAGCGCGAGCTGGGCCTCTCCCTGTTCGAGCGCACCAGCCGGCGCGTGCGGCCGACCGGGGCGGGCACCGCGTTCGTGGAGCGGGCGGCCCGCATCCTCGCCGACGTCGATGCCCTGCGCAGCGAGATGGTCGAGCATGCGGGCGCCGTGCGCGGCCGGGTCGTGGTCGGCTCGATCCAGCTGTTCAGCGAGACCGTGCTGCCGGGGATTCTCGCCGCGTTCCACCGCCGCCATCCCGACGTCGACCTCGTGCTGCGTGAGGACGTCAGCCATCCGATGCTGGCGACGTTGCGTGCGGCCGAGCTCGACCTGGCGATCGTCAACGTCGACGACCCGGCGGCATATCCCGAGTTCGCGTTCGAGACGCTCTACCGCGACGAGCTCGCCATCGCCGTGGCGCCGCACCATCCGCTCGCGGCGCAGCCGAGCACGACGCTGCGCGCACTGCGCAACGCCGATTGGGTCGCCTTTCGCAGCGGTTCCGGACTGCACGCGACCCTGCACGACGCGGCCCGTCGCGACGGCTTCGTGCCACGCATCGTCGTCGAGTCGGGCGACGCGCTGACGCTGCGTTCGCTCGTCTCCGAGGATCTCGGGATCGCGTTACTGCCGCAGGTGTTCTTGAACGAGCCGGGACCGCCGGTCGTCAGCGTCGCGCTGCGCGATCCGCCGCTGGTGCGAACGATCGCGCTGGCGACGCGGCGCAACGCCCCCGCGAGCGCCGCGGCGCGCGCGTTCACCGCTTTCCTGCGCGAAGCGCGCGCGCAGACGCGCCGGTAGCGTCCGTCGCGCGGTCTTCTCACGGACGGATGCGGCGAATCAATGCCTCGAAGCGGCGATCGCCGCGCAATGTGTCGAACAGCGGAAATTCCGGCAGACAGACGGTCCACGGATCGTGTTCTGCGAATCCCGCCTCCAACAAGCGCACGGCGTGCCCGGATTCACCCAAGCCGTTGGCGATCCACGCGAGATTGAAGCACGACACGTAACGGCCGCGCGACACCAGCGCACGCATCGCGTCTTCGATCGCGCGCGCTTCTGCGAGCTGCCCGAGGCCCGCAAGCGAACGGCCGCGCAGCGCCATGAACTGCTGCTCGTAGCCGTCGGGTACCGTTCCCTCGGACAGCGCGACCGCGTCCGCGAATCGGCCGTCGAGATGCGTCGCGACCGCCAAGTAGAAGCGCCCGTGCACGTAGTCGGCGTCGAGTTTGCGCACGCCCTGCAGCAAGCGGATCGCTTCGCCGTACTCGCGCCGGAAGATCGATGACACGGCGAGCGTCGTCTGCAGGATGAGCGAGTAGGGTTCGGCGAGCAGCGCCTCGCGCAGCGTCTGCGCCGCTTCCTGGGCGCGGCCCATGATGCACAGGAACCACGCGCGGGAAACGACGGTGTTCCCCGAGTTCGGCGCGAGCGCCGCGGCTTGCGCGAAGTGGCGCTCCGCGCGGACGTAATCGCGGTCGTAGCGGCAAGCGACGTTTCCGAGCACGATCTGTGCGTCGGCCAGCGTCGGGTCGAGTTCGAGCGCTCGCCGCGCGGCCGACGCGGCGCGCGGACTCGCATCGGACGGCGCCATCAGCAGGTATTCGCCCGAGAGCGCGAACGCGTTCGCCAACCCGGCGTGCGCCCGGGCGAAGTCGGGATCGAGGTCGATCGCCTGGCGAAAATAGTGAATGCTGCGGTGCAGCGACTCGGCGGTGCGCTTCTCGTAGAAGTAGCGGCCGCGCGCGTACAGGCGGTTCGCTTCGAGATCCTCCGCCGCCGTGCAGGGCTCGGGCGCGATCACGCGCGCGACGAATCGGTAGCCGAGGCCCGCCTCGGTGACGATGTAGGTCGCGCGCGGCGAGTGGCGCGCCAGCGTTCCGCGCAGCACGAGCATCTGCTCGGTGAAGCTGCTCGCGGTCATCGCTTCGGCCGGCCACACCGCGTCGAGGATCTCGGTCATCGAGAGCAACCGTCCCGCGTTGCGCACGAAATGGTCCAGCAGCTCGAACGTCTTGGGCTGCAAGGGGACGGCGAGGTCGTGCGAGTGCAGCGTCCGCGCGAACCCGTCCAGCGCGAACGGGCCGAACAGGAACAGGTCCGCCGTCGGCGGCGCCGGTCCATCCACTCCCATGTCTTCCAAGTGCAACGAGCCGGGGGTCGCCCCCTCGTGCGGGCGGTGACGCCGGGCTGCCTCGTGAGCGCCGTCGAACGACCGCCCGGTGACCCTCTCCACGCTCGACGCGATCGAACGCCGCGTCGTCGCCTGCCGCAAGTGTCCCGAGCTGCGCGCCTACTGCGCCGAGGTTGGGCGCGTGAAAAAGCGCGCGTTCCTCGATCAGGACTACTGGGCCAAGCCCGTCCCGGGCTTCGGCGATCCCGCCGCGCGGATCGTCCTCGTCGGGCTGGCGCCCGGCGCTCACGGCTCGAACCGGACCGGCCGGGTCTTCACCGGCGACGGCAGCGGCGAGTGGTTGTATCGCGCGCTGCACCGCGCGGGGCTCGCCAGCCAGCCGCACGCCGTGGGACGCGACGACGGAATGCTGCTGCACGATACGTTCATCACCGCCGCCGTCCGCTGTGCCCCGCCGGCGAACAAGCCCACTCCCGTTCAACGCACGCGCTGTCTGCCGTACCTGCGTGCCGAGTTCGCCGCGCTGCGCGACGCGCGGGTCATCGTGACGCTGGGCAAGATCGCCGACGACGCGGTCCATTCACTGCTCAAAGAACGCGCGACCTACCGCACGCCGCGCGCGCCGTTCGCCCATCTCGCCGAGACGCGGGTCGAGCTGCCGCACGGCGGCGCCGCCACGGTTCTCGCTTCGTACCATCCCAGTCGGCAGAACACGAACACCGGCGTGCTGACCGAACCGATGCTCGACGCCGTCTTCACGCGCGCGCGAGCGCTCGCGGCGGAACGCGCGGCGGATTGACTCGCGTCGAAACCGGGTAGAGAAAACCTAAGCGACATTGCACGGGCGTGCGCTTTTTTGTCGTTATGTTGTGTTTCTTTTTCAAGCAAGCGTAGTCATCGACGGCGTTGGGTATTTTCCTCGCTACGATGCACTACCGGATCGACGACCGCGACCTCAGCGCCTTCCTGGTCTACGCCGCCCGCGAGCGTAGTCTCGACGCGTCGCTCCGCGCGGCGACGAAGTACGGCCGCTCCGAAGAACACAAGAGATCGATCGACGCGCTGCGCGAGCTCAACAAGAAGATGCTCTATCGCGAAACGCGCAGGGACATCCACCCCTTCTAGCCGCCCGCGGCCGTTGGGTTGCTACGGCGCCGGCGGTTGGACGATGACGAGGCCGAGTTCTTTGAGAGACTGGTCGGGGACGGTCGATGGCGCATCCATCATGACGTCGCGGGCCGTTTGGTTTTTCGGGAAGGCGATGACGTCGCGGATCGACGTTTCGCCGCAGGCGAGCATCACGATGCGGTCGATGCCGAGCGCCATCCCGCCGTGCGGCGGCGCGCCGTACCGCAGCGCTTCCATGAAGAACCCGAAGCGGTCTTCGATCTGCTCGTCGCTCAATCCGAGCCGTTTGAAGACGCGGCGCTGAAATTTCGCGGTGTGGTTGCGGATCGAGCCGCTGCCGAGCTCGTAGCCGTTGAGCACGAGGTCGTAGTGACGTGCGGTGATGGCCAACGGATCGCTGTCGAAGAGCGCTTCCTGGCCGGGCTCGGGCGAGGTGAACGGATGGTGCGAGAAGGTGATCTCGCCGCTCTCGGGATCCTTCTCGAAGAGCGGGAACCCGCTGACCCAGCAGAACGCGAACGCGTCCGCCGGCCGCAGATTGAGCCGGTCGCCGACTTCGAGGCGCAGCCGCCCGGCGACGTCCGATGCGGTCGCCCGCGCGTCGCCGACGAAGAGCAGCGCATCGCCCTCGACGGCACCGGTGCGCTCGCGCAGCTGCGCCGCGAGGGCTTCGTCGACGAACCGCGCGATCGAACCCTTGACCCCGTCCGGCGCGAACGAAAGATACGCCAGACCCTTCGCGCCGAACCCTTTGGCGAGCTCGGTGAGTGCATCGAAGTCCCGTCGCGACAGCGCCGCGCCGCCCGGATAGCGCACCGCGGCGATGCGGTTCGCGTCGCTCTGGGCGAGCCCGGCGAAGAGGCCGAACTCGCCGCCGCGAAAGAGGTCGTCGACGTCGGCGAGCTCGAGATCGAAGCGCAGGTCCGGCTTGTCGGAGCCGTAGTCGCGGATCGCTTCGGCGTACGTCAGACGCGGCAGGGGCCGCGGAATCGCGACGTCCAGAACGCGCTCCCACACTGCGCGCACGCAGCCCTCCATCATCTGCATCACGTCGTTCTGCGAGACGAACGTCATCTCGACGTCGACCTGCGTGAACTCCGGCTGACGATCGGCGCGCGGGTCTTCGTCACGGAAGCAGCGCGCGATCTGCATGTAGCGGCCCAGGCCGCCGATCATCAGGATCTGCTTGAGGATCTGCGGCGACTGCGGGAGCGCGTAGAACGTGCCCCGATGCACGCGTGACGGCACGAGATAGTCGCGCGCGCCCTCGGGCGTCGACTTGATGAGCGTCGGCGTCTCGATCTCGAGGAAATCTTCCGCGTCGAAGTAGTCGCGAATCGCCTTGACGATCTTGTGGCGCATCGTCAGATTGCGCTGCATCCGCGGACGGCGCAAATCGAGATAGCGATAGCGCAGCCGGACGTTCTCGTCGGGCTCTTCTTCCGACGCGATGACGAACGGCGGCGTCTCGGAGCGGTTGAGAACTTCGAGGTCGGCCGCCGGAAGCTCGACCTCACCGGTCGGCAGCTTCGCATTCTCGGTGCCGGCGGGACGGCGGCGCACCGTGCCGCGCACGCGCACGACGTCTTCGCTGCGCAGCGTCTCGGCCAGCGCGAACACCGCGGCCTTCGACGGATCGAACGTCACTTGCGTGAGGCCGGTGCGATCGCGCACGTCGATGAAGATCAAGCCGCCGTGATCGCGGCGACGGTGAACCCAGCCGTCGAGTTCGACGGCGCGGTCGACGTCGGCCGCGGTCAGCGCCCCGCAGGGAAAGCGGGCGAACGAGTTATCCACGCAGGGCAGCCTTGACTCCGGTCAGGTAGTGATACTGGTACGAAAGCGTGCGCGCGAACCCGGGTTTGTGCGCGCCGCCCTCGATCCACGATTTGAGCGCCGGAACGCCGTCCACGACGCCGTGCAGCGCGAGCGAGAACGGTGTCATCCCGAGCCGCAGCTGCACGTCGAAGGCGCTGTGCTTGCGATAGAACCGCACCGTCGAGCGGCCGGCGAGCTCGTATTTCTGTTGCTGCTCGTCCCACGGTACGGGGTGCCAGTGGTAGTCGACCGCGCTCGGTTCGTACACGATGGGGACGCCGGCCCGCTGCAGGCGATAGCCGAGCTCGAGATCCTCGTGACCGTAGCCGGTGAAATCTTCGTCGAACCGGCCGACCCGGTCGAGCTCAGCTTTGGGCGACGACGCGTTGCCGGTCAAGAAATACAACCACGACAGCCGCTTCGATTTCTCGCCGTGCAGCGGATCGCGCTTGGCGCGGTCGGCGCGTTTCGCGAGATAGTCCTCGAACGAGCTGACCTGCACTTCCATGCCGACGACCGCGCGCGCGCCGGGCTGTACGTGGTGCGCCAGATGACGCGAGAGCAGGTCCGGCGACGCGATGATGTCGGCGTCGGTGAACATGACGATCGGGGCCTGCGCCGCTTCGATCCCCGCGTTGCGGGCCGAGGCACGGCCGCTGTACGGTCCGGGCAGATGGCGCACGAACGGATGCTCGCGCGCGACCTCGGCGAGGTACTCGGCGGTGCCGTCGGTCGAGTTCGAGTCGGCGACGACGACCTCGAACTCGCCGCGCGGCAGATCCTGCGCGACGAGCGATGGGACGACGTGGCGTAGCGTGTCGAGGCGATTGTAGGTCGGGACGACGACGGAAATGCGTAGTGTGGTCATAAAAGAGTGGCGACGGCGGCGACGATCTCCGCGCGCGAAGCGCGCAGCGAAGCGTCCGACTCGTCCGCCGGTTTGCGAAGGATCGCGTTCGGCACGCGGTAGGGCGACCATTCCTGAGAGGCCAGCCGAAACCATCGGTGCTCGAAGAGGACGACTGTCGGGGCGCGGACGGCGCTTGCGACATGGGTCGCACCGGTGTCGATGGTGAGGACGCAGGCGGCGCGCTCGAAGACCGCTGCCCACAGGTGGAACTCGAGGTTGCCCAGCACGGCGTCGGCGACCTCGGACCGCCGGATCTCCTCGCCCAGCTCGAGCGCGTCCGGGCCGAAGGTCGCCACCAGCGGCCGCCCGAGCGCCCGCAGCTCGGCGATGAGGGTCAGGGTACTGGCGGTGGTCGAGCCCCGCTCGGTCCAGCGCTTCCCGAGCTGGATCACGATCGGCCGCTCGGGCAGCCAAGCCACGGCGGCGCGGTCGGCGTCGGAGACGGGCAGGACGAGATCGCGCACGAGGGTGCCGGCGCCGCCGGCCGCGGCGACCGCCAAGACCTGCTCGACCTCGTGCGCGATCGTGAGGCTCGGGTTGCGCTCGGCGGTGGTCGGATCGGCTTGGCTGATCACGACGTCGGTCAGCATCGTGTGCAGCATCAGGCGCGCCGCGTAGCGCCTGGCGTAGGTGTATCCGACCCGCATCGGCGCGCGGGTCGCGGCGATGATGCGGTGGTCGACGTCGCGCGGTGCGAGCGCGATCGCCAGATCGACGCCGCGAAACCGCGCGCCGAACAGCGCCGGCTTGACCTGCGCCGGCAGCACAGCGAGCTCGTCGACATCGGGCGAGCGGTCGACCACGACCGAGTTGTAGCGGCTGCACGCGAGCGTGATGTGCGCGTCGGGAAACGAACGCCGCACCGACGCGATCGCCGGCGTCGACAAGATGAGATCGCCCACCCGGTCGGTGCGCGAGAGCAGAATCCTCATCGGCGCCACTACGCGCGTTTCGCCCGGGCGAGCTCGTCGTAATAGGCTGCGGCGGCGAGAAGCTGCGCGGCGGCCAGTTTCGCCGGCGAGAGCTTCCGGTCGCCGGATGCATCCCCGACGGCCCGCTCCAGGCGCGCGACCAGACCGCTGCGCCGCAGCGCGTCTGCGAGCAGGCGCTGCGGCGGTGTGTCGCCGATCGCAAGCGCGACGCGCCAGCCGGGATGCAGCTGCGCGAGGCGCACCGCCGTGCGGGCTTGCGCGCGGACTTGACGCAGCATCCCGCCGACGTTCGTCCCCTTCGGGCGCGGCTTGTAGTGAAACGCGACGGCGAGCTTGTTGAAGACGGCCTTCGTGCCGAGCGCGCGCAGCCGCAGGCCGAGCTCGATGTCTTCCCAGCCGTACTCGCTGAACGACTCGTCGAAGCGGCCGCCGGCCGCATCGAGCCGCGCGCGGCGCACCGACACGTTGGACGTCCAGAACCAGTTCGCGCTGTAGTTCTTCGGCGTCCACACCGGGACGGGAAGCGAGTCGAACGACTCGGTGTTGATCACCGCGCCGCGCACGACGACGTCGCCGTGCCGGGCGTCGCTGCGCAGGTGCTCGGCGACGAAGACCGGCGTCGGCAGCACGTCGTCGTCGATGAACGCGATGCGCTCGCCGGTCGACTGCGCGATCCCGGCGTTGCGCGCGCGCGCGAGCCCGGCGTTCTCCTGATCGACGACGGTGAAACGGCAGGTCGCGATGCGGCGCGCGCGCTCGATCACCGCCGCCGTGTCGTCCTGCGATCCGTCGTTGACGAGCACCACCTCGTAGTGCTCCGGCGGCGTCGTCTGATCGAAGCACGCTTCGAGGACGCGCCCGAGCAGGTGGGCACGATTGTAGGTGCAGAGCTGAATGGTGAACTTCATAAGCGCGTTCAGAACCTCGCCGTCGATGCCGGCGGCTGGTCGGCCGCAAATGCGCGCGCGACGGGTGCGAGTGCGGAAGCCGGCTCGATGCCGGCCAGCCGATGGCGCACGAGATCGCGCAGCGCCAGCGAGCCGACGAGAACGGACGACAGGTCCGCGATTCCGATGCGCAGCGTTGCATTGGGCACCGCATCGTCATCACGTTGCGGCGCGCCGGACGCGGAGAACCGGAACGTCATCGCTTGCGCGGTCGGTGCGTAGAACGCGTCGTTCACGTCGACGCGCAGGACCAGCGGTTCTCGCGCCGGGCCGAGGTGCGCGAACGCCCGCTCGAGGTCGAGGATGCGATACATCATGCCGAGCGCCGTCTCGGCAACGCGGTGCGCCCCGGGCGGCGCGACGATGCGGTCGGAACCGTCCCGCGGGTCCTCGGCGGCAAGGTACATGACGGGGTCCTGCGATTCGATGAGGATTTCGGCAAACTGATCCTGCTGCGCGCGGAGGTAGCCGAGCAGCGCGGCGAGATGCGCCGGCTCCTCGTAGATGAGGTCGCGCACGGCGAGCCGGTTGCGGTTCTGCGTCTCCGGCGAGCCGAGTTTCACCGCGGTGAGCATGAGCCCGCGCAGGGCGCCGGTCTCCTCGACGCCGACGAACCGTACCGGATCCCCGAGCGTCTGGCGAAGCACCCACGGCTGCTGCGCGATCGCGCCGTTGGTCGTGCGGCGCACCCGCTCGGTGCACGCGACGATCTCGTCGAAATCTCCCTCGTCGAGCAGGCGCACGGTGCCGCGGGCGCCGTCGGTGCGCAATGCCGCGGGGCGAAAACCGTACCGCTGAACCGGCGTACCGTAGCCGAAACCGAGCGCGCGATAGAAGTCGGGCCGAAAGGGATGCAGGATAGCGAACGGCGCCTCGCGCTCGCGGTAGAAGTCGAGATACCACCCGATCAGCGCGCGGGCGATCCCCTGGCGCTTGTGCGCAAGCGAAACCGCGACCGCACCGACCCCGCCGGCCGGCGCGTCGATCCCGCGCACGTTCATCGTGTAGTCGTAGAGGCGCATCGCGCCGACCACCGCGCCGTCGCGCTCCGCGACGACGTAGCGCGTTCCAGCACGTTCGAGCCTCGCGCGCAGCCGCTCGGCGTGTTGGGCGAGCGCGTCTGCCGAAGCGATGCCCATGACCGGGTATGCATCCGCCATCACGCGTGCCAGTGCGGGGACCGCGGGATCGTCCGCCCCGACGACCCGCATCGTGGCCGCGATCAATACATCCTCGCGCCGTCGGGGACGGCGAACTGCGGGCGCACGAGCACGACGGCGCCGTCCGCATCGTCCATACCGAGCACCAGCACCTCGCTCTGCACGCCGGCGCTGCGCTTGGGCGGGAGGTTCACGACCGCGCACACTTGCGTGCCGACCAGCTCGTCCACGGCGTACCGGCGCGTAATTTGCACCGAGGAACGCCGTTCGCCGAGCTCCGGGCCGAAGTCGATGCGCAGCAGGTACGCCGGCTTGCGCGCGCCGGCGAGCGGTTCGGCGGCGAGCACGGTCCCCGCGCGCACGTCGATCCGTGCGAAGTCGTCATAGGCGATCACGATTGCGTCATTCGACGCGCGTGAGTGGACCCATCGGCAGCCGGAACGAGCAGCCCGTCGAGCGCGGCGATGACGCGCTCGACGTCGAGCGCGCTGACGCAAGCGAAATCAGGACAGGTTTCCTTGCGATGCGCCGGCGGGCACGGGTAGGTCGGGCGCACGACCGCGACGCGGCGTCCGCGCGGTGCCCAGCGGTCGGGCTCGTCCGCCTGCAGCGCGAAGATGCCCACCGTCGGTGCGCCGGCCGCGGCCGCGACGTGCATGGGACCGGAGTCCATCGCAAGCACGGCACGCGCGCGTGCGGCGAGCGCGGCGAAGACGCCGATCGACGTCGCGCCGGCGATCGGAATCGTGCGGCGGCCCGCGCCTTCGGCGATCGTCTCGGCGATCGTGCGATCGTCCGGCCCGCCGCTGACCAGCACCGGCACCCCGTCGCGTTCGGTCAGGCGCTGCGCGAGGTCGGCGAAACGCTCGGTCGGCCAGCGCGCGTGGCGCGCCGACAATCCGCGCGTCGGATGCAGCAGGTAGAACTCGCCGCGGACGTCGTGCACGCGCAGCAGCGTCTCGGCGCTCGCATCATCGGCGGGATGCACGGCGAATTCCGGTTGCGGATCGGCGAGATCGCAGCCGATCGCCCGCGCGTAGTCCAGCAGAATCTCCGTCCAATGCGTCGTGCGATCGCCGAGCTCGCTGCGAATCACGACACGGTTCGAGAAGAGCGGCGAGTAGAGCCGGCGCGCTTGCCCGACTCTGACGGGGATGCGGGCGGCGAACGGCAACAGCGCGGTGCGCAGCGTCGCCCAGGTCACGACGGCGGCGTCGTAGCGCGCCGGCAGCCTCCCCCCGATGGGGATCACACGCTCGACGGCCGGGATGTGGCCCGCAAGCTGCACGTGCGCCGGGAGCACGACGGCGTCGACGGCCGCGTACCGCGTCCGCAGCGCGCGAGCGACGACACCCGCGAGGAGCGTGTCGCCGATCCCCCCTCCGGCTGCGACGAGCAGCGCGCGTTCAGTCGCCATCGAGCACCGGTTCGATGAGCGGTCGCCCCGCACCGCCGGCGAACGACGACGCGGGCAGGGCCGAATACGGCGCGGCCCACGGCCGCCAGCGCCGGACCTGGGCGGCGAAATTCCGATCGGGAAACACGTCGAGCACGCGCACGCCCAGCATTCCCGCGACGTGCGCGGCGCCGGTGTCGACCGTGATCACCGTCGCGGCGGCATCGATCGCCGCAACCCAGTCACGAAGTGAAGCGAACGTCTCCGCCGTCACGCCGAGCGCCTCCGACACCGTTGCCGTCTCCGCGGGAGCTGCGAGGACGCGCAGACCGCGCGGCACGAGCGCCGCGACGACGCGGCGCAGCACCTCGTCCGGCACGCCGGTCGAGCGCCACTTCGCGCCGGCTTGCAGCAGCACGCCGTCCCGCGGCGGCGCATGTGCATCGGCGAGGACGGTACGCAACGTCGCGGCGTCGGCGGAGGGTTCCCGCGAAGCGACGAGTCCGGCGCCGAGCCGGTAGAGGATCTCCACTTCGTGCGCGTCGCCCGATCCGGTGCGCTGCTCGCGCGACACCGCTCGCGTCACGCGGCGCCGCACCCAGAGCGACTTGAGCGGTCGCGCCCAGCCGGTCGTGAACCCGATCCGCTGGGGGATAGGCTGCGCCAGCGCGTACGCTTCGGGTTCTTCGCTTGCGATCAGCGCCGCGTCGTACCGCATCGCCGCGATCTCGTCGCGTGCGCGGGCCGTACTGGCCGGCGTCGAGCCGTGCGCGGGCCACGGGATGCGCTCGAGGACGTGCTGCGCGCAAATCGCGTTCGGCGCGAAGATCCCTGCGTTGCGGGTGGTCAGCGCGACGCCGACCTCGTGTCCGGCCGCGCGCAGTCCGGCGACGAGCGGGACGCAGACGGCGGCGTCACCGACCCCGTCGAGGCGCACGAGCAGGACGCGCACGTCAGCTCGTGCGGCGCAGTTGCCGGTCGAGCTCTTCGGTGTAGACGCTGTCGAGCAGCAGGCCTCGCGCGAAGGCGGCGACGGGCGCCGGAACGCGCGGGCTCGTCGCGAGGCCGGCGAACACCGGTTGCGCCGCCCGCGGTGCGAGAACGCGCGCGCGCAGCAGGTTGAGCGCATACGCGCCGGTCGCGAGCTTGACCCGCGCGGTCGGCGTCTTCCGAACGAACTGCGCCGCCATGCGCGCCTTCTCGATCGCCTTGCCGAGCGCGTCGTCCAGCGACTCCGGCGTCGGCGGCTTCACGTGCCAGAGATAGGCGTCCCACGCGAAGCCGCGGCGCAGGCCGTGCGCGCGCAGCCGCGCGCCGAGCTCGGTGTCTTCCCAGCCGTACAGGTCGAAGTTCTCGTCGAACGCGCCGACCGCTTGCAGCGGCGCCCGCGGCACCGACACGTTGCACGTGACGAAGAACGCGCGTGAGAAGTTCGCCGCGGTTGGCTCGGGCCGGTCGTCGAGCGAGGGGATGTTGAGAATGGGGCCGGAGACCGCCAGCGGTGCGTCGGAGGCGTCGTGCGCCTTCGCGTGGGCGGCGAGAAAGTGCGGCGGCGTCACGACGTCGTCGTCGACGAACAGGACGACCTCGCCGGTCGCGCGTGCGATCCCCGCGTTGCGCGCCTTGCCGCGATTCGGCTCCGCGACGAACGCATACTGGGCACCGTGCTTGCGCACGACCTCCGGCGTCGCGTCGTTCGAACCGTTGTCGACCACGATGATCTCGAACGGCGGCGCATCGTTCTGCGCACGCAGCGAACCAAGCGCACCGTCGAGTAGCCCGGCTCGGTCCTTCGTCGCGATAACCACGCTAAGCGTCACGACGTAGGCTTTTCGAGAAGGGCGGCGGCCATCCGCTCGGCGGCGCCGGCGTGGTGGGCGTAGAGCGCGCGCAGCTCGTCGCCGGTCGTGCGGCACCATGCCTCGTCGGCGTAGCGTTCCGCCGCGACGTGGGCCACCTGGGAGGGGAGCAGGGTTCCCGCGATCTCGGGATCGATAGCGCGTCTCGCGTCGATGTTGGGCTGCGCGAAGTGCTCGAAGCGTGAAGCGAATGCCAGGACGGCCGCGCGCTTGAGCGGGCGTCCGATCAGCGGCAGCTTGCCGACGTATTGCAGCGGTCCGCCGATCACCACGAGCTCCGGCGCATTGAACGGGACGCAGACCAGCGCCGGAATCGCGAGCGCGGCGAGCTCGATCACCTTCGTGCCCGGGATCGTGACGGCCAGGCGCGCGCGCGAGGCCGCGCCCATCGCCGAACGCAGCAGCGGAAAGCGCGCTCCCTCGGCGACGATGTCGCCGTCACGCAACTCGGCGGGCGCGCCGTAGGCGAGTGGAATTTCGCCTCCCTTCAGCAGCGCCGCGCGCAGCACGGCGTCCGGCACGAACGGCGAACCCGCGAAGGCGATCGGAACGTCGGGCAGCATCCGGCGCAGGTTCAGCGCAACCCGCACGAAGAGCGGAAACCCGTTGACGACCTCGTGCTTGCGCGAGCCCGGAAAGAGGACGATGCCGTCGCGCGCCGCGTCGCTGGGCGGATCGCCGTATGCTCCGGATGCCTCGCCGAGCGCGCCGTCGATCGCCAAGTTGCCGACGAGGACGATGCGCTCGCGCGGGACGCCCCACCCGGTCAGCTGCGCCGCATTCGCTTCGTCGACCGCGAAGACGCGCTCGAACGTCCGCGCGTACTTCCTGCGCGAGAACTTGTACGACGACGCAACGCCGCCCAGCCGCGCATGGACGCGCACCGCGTGCGAAAGATCGCCGCCCAGATACTGCACGCGATCGACCCGCGCCGGCAGTCCCTCGACGGGGCGGCCGAACGCCAACCGCACGTACGCAGCCGGCGGATAGGCGTGCACGGACGGAAAGAGTCCGGTGATGTACGACGCTTCGCGGCCGGTCGCGAAATCGTCCGGCACGCCGAGCACGTGAATTTCGGCCGACGGATCGCGCGCGAGCACGGCCGCGATCAGCGGCCGGACCCATCCGGCAAACTCGCCGGGTCCGTTGGCGGTGATCGCCAAGCGCATTAGGCGCGCGTGCGGATCGCCGCGACGAGGTCGGTCGTGCTGCGGCCGGTCTGATGCGGGGCGAGGACGATGCGGCCGCCGTGTTTCTCGACGACGTAGCGTTCGGGCAATTCCTCGAGCCGATACTGCGCGCTCTTGACGTGCACGTCGGGCCGCAGGCGATCGAGCGCGACCTCGGGCGTGCGTTCGCCGAAACCCGCTACCGCGTCGACGCTGCGCAGCGCCGCGACGACCTGCGCGCGATCGGCGAACGGCACGATCGGACGCTCGGGCCCTTTGAGGGCGCGGACGGTGTCGTCTTCGTTGAGCAGCACGATCAGCGCGTCGCCCTGCGCGCGCGCCCACGCGAGATATCCCACGTGGCCGGCGTGGAGCAGGTCGAAGACACCGTTGGTCGAGACGACGCGTCGCCCGGCCGCGCGCTGCTCGTCGCGCCACGCGACGGCGGCATCGAGATCGAGGATGAGGCCGGCGAAGTCGTCAGGCGCCATGGGTGTGTCCCATCAAGGCCACGATCTCGTCCGCGCTTGCGGTGGCGGTACCGAGCTTCTCGACGACCGCTGCGGCGGCGAAGTTTGCCAGCTGCGTCGCCGTCTCGGCCGGGATCTTCGCGGCGAGCGCGAGCGTCAGTACCGCAACGACGGTGTCTCCGGCGCCCGAGACGTCGTAGACCGTGCGCGCGACGGCTGGGACGTCGAAGCGTTCCGCGCCGGCCGCGAAGAGCGACATTCCGTGTTCGCCGCGGGTGATCAGCACGTAGCGGCAATCGAGCATGCGCAGCAGCGCGCGGCCGGCGCGTTCGAGCGAGGCGTCGTCGACGATGGCGATCCCGCTGGCGCGCGCGGCCTCGCCGACGTTGGGACCGATGCACGTCACGCCGGCGTACATGGCGAGGTTCTGCGGTTTCGGATCGGCGATCACGACCGGTGCGCCGAGTGCCGCTTCGACGAGGTCGCGATGGAGCAAACCTTTGGCGTAGTCGCTCAGCACGACCGCGTCGGCACCGCGCACTGCGGCGCGCACCCGATCGACGACGCGCGAGCGGTCCGTCTCGCCGAGCATCGCGGTCGACTCCCAGTCGGCCCGCACCACTTGCTGGCTGTGCGCGACGACGCGCGTCTTGCGGGTCGTCGGCCGGTCGGTGAGCGTCACGACGCCCGCCGTCTCGACGTCGATCGCCGCGAACATCTCGCGCAGCCGCGCGCCCTCGACGTCGTCGCCAACCCCGCCGACGAACGCGACCCGCGCGCCGAGCGCGCGCAAGTTGTTCGCCACGTTGCAGGCCCCGCCCAGCGTGAACGTGTGCTCGCGGACCGCGACGACCGGCACCGGCGCCTCCGGCGAAATGCGCGTGACGTCACCCCAGATCCACTCGTCGATCATCGCATCGCCGACGACGACGATCCGGCGTCCGGCCATCCGCCCCAACAGTTCCGTCGCCCGAGAGACCGCGATCATCTCAGCCACGCCCCACCATGTCACCCTGAGCCCCTCGAAGGGCGACGATCCACTCGGCGGCTTCCAGCAGCGTCGCGGCACGATAGTCGGGTTCCGGACCGGCGTAGCGCTGGGGCCCCGGCACGAGCACCCCGGGAATGCCGACTCCGTGAGCCAGCGCAATGTCGCTGCCGCGATCGCCGATCACCACGCTGCGCACGACGTCGAGACCGTGCTCGCTCGCCGCGCGGCGGATCATTCCGGGCGAGGGTTTGCGGCAATCGCAGCCCTCCTCCCAATGCGGGCAATGGTACCACGCGTCGAGCGACACGCCGTCGTCTTCCAGCCGTCGCGCGACCTCGCCGTTCACCGCGCGCACGGCCGCTTCGTCGAAGTATCCCCGCGCGACACCCGACTGGTTCGTCACGACGACCGTCGCGAAGCCGTGCCGCGCGAGCAAGCGCAGCGCCTCGACGACGGTCGGAAGCAGCCGCACCCGGTTCGGATCGCCGATGAACCCGCTGTCCTCGATGAGGGTGCCGTCGCGATCGAGGAACGCCGCCGGGCGCGTCACGCGAAGAGCAGCTCCTGCTCGACCAGATCGCAGATGATGTGGCCCATCGTGATGTGCACTTCTTGCACGATCGCGCTGTAGCCGTCCGGGCCGAGCAGCACGAGATCGGCGATCTCGCCCACGGTGCCGCCGCCGTTACCGGTGAACGCGATCGTCGTCGCACCGATCTCTTTGGCCGTCTCGAGCCCGCGCACGACGTTCTTCGAGGTGCCGCTCGTCGTGATGCCGACGACCACGTCGCCGGGGTTCGCGTGCGCCTCAACCATGCGCGCGAAGAGGTTTTCGTAGCCGAAATCGTTCGCGATCGCCGTCACCGCCGAGGAGTTGACGGTGAGCGCTTCCGAGGGCAGTCCCTTGCGCTTGCGCAGGAAGCGGCCGCTGAACTCGGCCGCGAGATGCTGCGCGTCGGCGGCGCTGCCGCCGTTGCCGAACCACAGCACCTTGTGGCCCTCGCGGAACGCGCGCGTCATCGCGGCGACGATCGCTGCGACCTGTTCGGCATAGCGCGGCCGCTCGAGCTGCCCTTTGCGATCGGCGAGCAATTCGTCGAACGTACGGCGTCCGCTGTACTCAGGCATGCGACGCGCTCACGGTTCGATCCAGAAGAGTTCTTGGCCCAGTGTCACGAGCTCGCCGTTTTCGCACAGTACGCGCGACACGACGCCCGCGTAGTCGCTGGTGATCTCGTTCATCAGCTTCATCGCTTCGAGGATGCAGAGGGTCTCGCCGACGCTGACCCGCTGGCCGACCTCGACGTACGGGTCGGCACCCGGCGACGCCGAGCGGTAGAAGACGCCGATGACCGGCGCGGTCACTCGCCGCACGTTTGCCGCCGCCACGGGTGCCGCGGCTGCGCCGGACGGCCCGGCCGTCGGGAGCGCACCCGCCACGGGAGCCGGCATCGCGTACGTCACGGGTTGAGCCGCATACTGGGCGGGGTCGCGCCGCACGATCTCGATCTCCGTCTCGCCGGTGCGGACCCGGATCGCGTCCAGGTCGAACTCCGCAGCAATCTCGCCCAGCGCGCGGACGCGCGCGGCTTCGTCTTGGTCCATCACGTCGTGGCTTCGACAAGCATCGCGGCGACCTCCGCCGCGGGCCCGGCCAGCGGCAGCCGCCGGTCTTCCCGGCTCAGGAGGTCACGCAGGACGATCTGGCCGGCGGCCAGCTCGTCGTCGCCCAGGATCAGGGCCCAGCGCGCGTTGTTGCGGTCGGCAGCCTTGAAGTGGGCAGTCAGCTTGCGGTCGGTCCATTCGGCGAAGGTCGGGTGCGGTGAAGCCGTGCGTAGCGCCCCCACGATCGCCACGAGGCGCGCGCGCGCCGCAGCGCCGAGCCCGACCGCCTGGAATCCGGCGCGCGGCGGAGCGTCGCCGCCGGCCAGTTTCTCGACCACCATCAGAAAGCGCTCGATGCCCAAGCCGAACCCGACGCCGGGCGTCGGCGGTCCGCCGAGCTCTTCGACCAGGCCGTCGTACCGGCCGCCGCCGCAGACGGTGCTCTGCGCTCCGATCACCGAGGAGACGAACTCGAAGACGGTGCGGGTGTAGTAGTCGAGCCCACGGACGATGCGGGGGTTCACGACGTACGGAATGCCGAGCGCGTCCAGGTAGCCGCGCAGGGCTGCGAAATGCGCGGCGCACTCGTCACAGAGCGATTCGATCATCGTCGGCGCGCTGGCGACGAACGGCAAATCCTGCGGATCCTTGGAATCGAGGATGCGCAGCGGATTGCGTTCGAGCCGGCGCTGCGAATCGGGACTCAGTTCCGCAGCGTGCGGCCGGAAGTGCGCCAGCAGCGCTTCGCGGTACTGCGGGCGGCAGTTCGCATCGCCGACGCTGTTGATGTTCAAGACCGCGTCGGAGATGCGGTACCGCGCGAGCAGCGCCGCGGCGATCTGGATCACCTCGACGTCGGCTTCCGGTCCCGCCACGCCGAAGCACTCGACGCCGAATTGATGGGCCTGCCGGTACCGCCCGGCTTGCGGGCGTTCGTAGCGGAAGAAGGGGCCGATGTAGTACAGCCGCTGCGCGCCCTGCGCGAGCAGGTTGTGCTGCAGCACCGCACGCACCGCGCCCGCCGTGAGCTCCGGACGGAGCGTCATGCGGCGGCCGCCCTTGTCCACGAACGTGTACATCTCTTTTTCGACGATATCGGTCGTCTCGCCGACGCCGCGCTCGAACAGCTCGGTCGCCTCGAAGATGGGCGTGCGGATGTCGCCGTAGCCGAAGCGCCGCGCGATGTCGCGGCAATCGCTCTCGAAGCGGTTCCACCGGGCGGACTCGGGCGGAGAGATGTCTTGGGTGCCGCGGGGGGCGCTGATCGGAGTCACGGTCGACCCGTGGGCTTCGCCGCTCGGCTCCGTTCGCCCGCACGGCGGCGAAGCGGCGGATCCCGGGCGAGGAGACCGTTCGTCCCGACCGCCGCGGATGCAGGAGCGCATTGCGCGACGATCCGCACGACCGCGTCGGTGAGGAACGCGAGGTCATCGGGATCGATCGTGAACGACGGCGCGAGATAGATGACGTTTCGAAACGGCCGCACCCACACGCCCGCGTCGATGAAACAGTGTTTGAGGGCGTCGAGGTGGTCGATCCGATCCAGCTCGACGACACCGAGCGCGCCGAGCACGCGCACGTCGCGCACGCCGGGGATCTCGCGACAGGCTTCCAGCGCACGAAGGCCGTGCGAGACGCGTGCGACTTGCGCGAGTCGCGGCTCCTGTGCGAAGAGATCGAGCGAGGCGTTCGCCGCCGCGCATGCAAGCGGGTTCCCCATGTAGGTCGGGCCGTGCATCAGCGCATGCGAGGGATCGTCGGACCAGAAGGCGTCGAAAATGCCGCGGCGTGCTACGGTCGCCGCGAGCGGAAGCGTGCCGCCCGTGAGCGCTTTGGAGAGTGTGATGATGTCCGGCACGACATCGGCCTGCTCGCACGCAAAGAGGGTTCCGGTGCGCCCGAACCCGGTGAAGATCTCATCGAAGATCAGGAGGACATCGTACCGGTCCGCCAGCAGCCGCAGGCGCTGCAGTACGGCGGGTTCGTGGAAACGCATTCCGCCGGCTCCTTGGACGAGCGGTTCGACGATGATGGCGGCTAACGAGGGCGCGTGGCGTGCAAGAAGCATCTCGAACGCCTGCGTCCTCTCCTCGTCGATCGGAAGCTCGGCGATCGGCTGTTCCGCAAGTGCGCCGGCGAAGTGCGCATGCATGCCGACGTCCGGGTCACAGACCGCCATCGTCGCGAACGTGTCGCCGTGGTATCCGCCCTTGAACGCGAGAAAACGCGTACGGCCGTGGAACCCACGGTTGAGCCAATACTGAACCGCGATCTTCATCGCGATTTCCACCGAGACGGAGCCGGATTCCGAGAAGAAGACGCGATCGAGATCGCCGGGAAGGAGCGCCGCGAGCCGGGTCGCGAGTTCGGCCGCCGGCTGATGGACGAGTCCGCCGAACATCACGTGAGGCATGACGTCGAGCTGACGGCGAACCGCCTGCGCGATGTGCGGGTGGTTGTATCCGTGCGCCGCGGTCCACCACGACGCGACCCCGTCGACGAGCTCGCGTCCGTCCTCGAGCACGATGCGGCTTCCGCGCGTCTCGGTGACGGCGAGCGGCGGTGGACTGGTCTTCATTTGCGCGTACGGCATCCACAGATGGGGGACTCCGCGCTGAAACCAGTCCGCAGTCGACGGGGAGCGCGTCACGTCGCGAGCGCCGTCATCCCGAGGCGCGCGAAGAGGCGCGCGTCCTCGTCCGGTTCGGGATTGGGAGTCGTGAGCAGCTTCGGACCCGCGAAGACCGAGTTCGCGCCGGCGAGAAAGCACAGCGCCTGCAGCTCGTCGCTCATCTGTTCGCGGCCTGCGGAGAGCCGAACGACGGCCTTCGGCATCGTGATGCGCGCTACCGCGATCGTTCGGACGAACTCGATGGGATCGAGATCGTCGTTCCCGGCCAAAGGCGTTCCCTCCACGCGCACGAGGAGATTGATCGGTACGCTCTCAGGATGCTGCGGCAGCGTCGCGAGCGTTGCGATCATCCCGACGCGGTCCTCGGAAGATTCGCCGAGTCCGACGATTCCGCCGCAGCAGACGTTGATCCCCGAATCGCGCACGTGCGCGAGCGTCTGCAGCCGGTCGTCGTACGTGCGCGTGCTGATGACGCTTCCGTAGAATTCGGGCGACGTGTCGAGATTGTGATTGTAGTAGTCGAGTCCGGCGGCCTTGAGCCGCTCCGACTGCGAGGCGGTGAGCATCCCCAGCGTCACGCACGTCTCCAGGCCAAGTGCCTTCACGCCTTCGATCAGCGTGCAGACGCGCTCGAGATCGCGATCTCGCGGCGAGCGCCAGGCGGCACCCATGCAGAACCGCGTCGCTCCCGCGTTCTTCGCATCTCGCGCCGCGGCGAGCACCGTTTCGAGATCGAGCAGACCGGACGCGGGCAGCCCGGTGTCGTAGCGCGCGCTCTGCGGGCAATACGCGCAATCTTCCGGGCAGCCGCCGGTTTTGATCGAGAGCAGCGTCGAGATCTGTACGACGTCCGCTGCAAACGTGGCTCGGTGCGCGAGCTGCGCGCGGAAGATCAGCTCCGGGAGAGGCAGCGCGAAGAGCACGCGCACTTCTTCGCGCGTCCAATCGTGTCGAGGAATGCCCCACTCTGCAAATTGCGCGAGATCGCGAGTATGGTACAACATTTGTGACATGACGATTCGGTCAGCTCCTGAGCAGACGGCAAGTATGAAAAGCCTGGATAGTTACGCAACCGGGAAGCTCGCAGAGCTCGCTCGCCGTGATCTGCGTCGCTATCCGCCGGTTACGGATCGGTGCGGCGGGATGTGGGTCAAGCGCGATGGCCGCCGTTTGCTCTCGTTCTCCTCGAACGACTATTTGCAGTTGAGCCTGCACCCTGCGGTATGCGCAGCGGCGGCTACGGCCATACAGCGATACGGGACCGGCGGCGGCGCCTCGTATCTGGTGACGGGCAATCATCCGCTCTACGCCGAGCTCGAAGAGCGCCTTGCAACGATGAAGGGCACGGAAGCCGCCTGTGTCTTCGGCTCGGGATATCTTGCCAATGCCGGAATCGTCGGCGCACTGTGCGGACGCGACGATCTCGTGCTCGTCGACGAATCGGCACACGCCTCCCTGTGGTCCGGGACTCGGCTGAGCGGCGCGACGACGCTCGCCTATCGGCACAACGACGTCGACGACCTCGCGCGCCTCTTGCGTGAGCACCGCGCCGCTCACGCGCGTGCGCTCGTCCTCACCGAAGGCGTGTTCTCGATGGACGGCGATCTCGCACCGCTTCCGGCGCTCGCGACGCTCGCGGCCGACTTCGACGCGTGGTTGCTCGGCGATGACGCGCATGGACTGGGCGTCGTGGGGGGCGGGCGCGGATCGGCATTTGCGCACGCAGCAACGGCGCACATTCCGCTGCAGATGGGCACGCTCTCCAAGGCCGTCGGGAGCTACGGGGGATATGTGTGCGCCTCGCGCGCCGTCGTCGAGCTGATCAAGAACCGTGCCCGCACGTTCGTATACTCGACGACTCTTCCGCCGGCGACCGTAGCCGCCGCGATCGCGGCGCTCGACCTCATCGCGCGCGACGCCGAGCTGGTCGCGCGCCCGCTCGCGCTCGCGCGGCGTTTCTCGGCCCGCCTGGCGCTTCCCGAGCCCGCCAGCGCGATCGTTCCGCTCATCGTCGGTGACGCGCGCAGCGCCGTCGCGGCGCAGCAGCGTCTCGAGGAGGAGGGCTTTCTGGTCGTCGCGATTCGGCCCCCGACGGTCCCCGCGGGGACGGCGCGCTTGCGCGTGACCCTCAGCTCGGGGCACGACGAAGGTGATGTCGACGCGCTCGCGGACGCGATTCGCCGCGTCACTGCCGCCTAGAATGCCTGCGTTGTTCGTAACGGGCACCGGGACGGAAATCGGGAAGACGTTTGTCTGTGCGGGCTTGATCCGACATCTCCGTGCGGCACTACGCCCCGTGCGCGCACTCAAACCGGTGATCAGCGGGTTCGATGCCGTGGCCGCCCCCGCGAGCGATTCGGCCCTCTTACTGGATGCGCTCGGCATACCTCTCTGCGACGAGGCGATCGCCGCGATCTCCCCGTGGCGTTATGCGGCGCCGCTCTCACCCAACATGGCGGCGAGCGCCGAAGGCCGCTCCATCGATCTGGACGAGGTCGTGGCATTTTGCCGGCAAGAAATCGCCGCCGTAGCGAACGCGACCGTCATCATCGAAGGCGTGGGTGGACTGATGGTTCCGCTCGACGAGCGCCGCACGGTGCTGGACTGGATTGCGCATCTGAACGTCCCGACACTGCTGATCGCCGGCAGTTACCTCGGCGCAATCAGCCACACGCTGACGTGCATCGAGGTGCTGCGGAGCCGCGGTCTGCCGCTCGCAGCGGTCCTGGTGAACGAGAGCCGCGGTGGGATCGCGCTGCAGCCGACGGTTGAAACGATCGCCGCGTTCGCGGGTCCGAGCGCGGTCTTTGCGCTTCCGCGTGCCGCCGGCGATCGGGAACGGAACGCCGTGTACGGGCAGGTGCTCTCGCTCGTCTCCTGACGCGCGAATCACCGGCGGCCGACCCGGCTGGCACGCGACGCACAAAGCTAGGCCGTCATCGGTCGCCCACCCACACCGCGTGGTCGGCAGGCCGCCGACATAGGCGAACGACGTCGGCGCCCATGATGGAGCAGTCATCGCCAGACCGCGGCGCGTGGGTCACTACCCCTTGCGCGGCGGCCCCGGCTGAGTGATAGGCGGGTGCACCCCATCCTCACCCCTCACTGGAGCTACGTACGCAGCGAGTCCGTCGAGGTAAACGCCCACTACCTCGCCCCGTTCCTCGGCCGCGGCCCTAAGCGCTTCGAGCGTGCGCGGTAGGACCCGCGCCTTGATCGGCACACGCCTGGTTATCTCGCTCTTCTTCGGTCGGCCTCGCCGACGCTGAGGTGAAGTTGGCGCAGTCACGGCTTACTGGTGGGTTGAGAGTGGACGTTTTCCGTACCACATAAAAGGCTTGATTGGCTAGACGACAGGCGTTCTCAGCGTATTATTGTAATACAACAATACGTCCGCACCTCTTATTGGCGCCGGATAGCCTCTCTGGGAACCGACGTCGACCTGCGGGTGTCGTCAGGGACCGGACCGCCTGTGACGTCGCGCAAATGATCAAACCTTCACGCTGAACCGGGGACGGTGTCGAGGTAGTCGTGAGTACATCGGAGGGAGAGCAAGATGGACAAGAAGGACGCGAATCGGCCGGCACCCGCTCTTCCGAAGCCGGCGACGACGGACGCGGACTGGGAGACGCGGATCCGCATCGCGCGCGAAGCGAGGTCGGCGGGAGCCGAGATGCGGAAGAACGCGCCGAGTCGACCGGCACTGGGCCTGATCCCGAAGTCCTGAGCGGCCTCGGGCACAGCCCGCTTTTTCACGCGCAGCAGGAACTGCGCTACATCCGGCAGGCGCTGATCGGACAGTACGAACAGGCTTTTCGGTGTCGGCTAATCGTTCTCAACGACATGATCTTCGGCTACAGCGTGACGTTATGCGAAGAACTTCTTCACGGTGCCGACGCCAAGACTGACCTGCACCTTCTGCTCAACACACCGGGCGGAGACGGCGAGGTTGCCGTTCGATTGGCGCGCTCAATGCAGTCACGCTGCAAGCATTTTACCGTCATCGTTCCGGACGTTGCGAAGAGTGCCGGGACGCTGCTTGCACTGGGTGCGCATCGGATTCTCATGGGTCCCGCAAGTGACCTCGGTCCGGTCGATCCCCAGATGCAACTGAAACCCGGCGTCCTCGTATCCGCCAAAGACATCATCGCGAGCGTCGAGGACGCGGCTAGGCGCGTTCAGGAGCTTCCGCAAACGTATCCGATTTATGCGTCGCTGCTTACTGACGTAACTGCGATAACGGTCCAGTAAGCAAGATCGGCCTTAGCGCGCACATCCGACCAATTGCTCGAGGCGTTGAAGAGCAATCCTGATCGGTCCGACGATGAGGCTCACGAATTGCAGCAGAGCCTTCAATCTGCGCTCGTCGATTCTCGAAGTACCCACGCAGCGCTGTTCGGCTCAAAAGAGACTGCCACCGCGGGCTTACCCGTTACTCAGGCTGACATGAATAGTGAGCAGTGGCGTCTGGTCTGGCGGTTGTGGACCGCATATTTTCAGCTTAATCAACGCGTGTATGAGAGCCGCCGAACCTCACAATTGTTAGGCCTCTGGCAGTAGCGCGCTGGCATCTACGCCGCGGCATCGTTCCTGATCGCCGCGAGGATGTCAACGACCTCGGTGACGTCATCGTCGGAGAACACGCCGGCAGCCCCCAGTGGGCTGATATCGGTAAAGGGCGATTCATAGAGCAACGTGGATCCACCGCGCCACGCGCCGTAAGGTGTTCGACGACCACGTTCACGAATTCGAGCTAGTTCGCATTCAGATTTCTGCCGGCGAGAAACTCGTTTTCGTTAGCGGCTCATTGCGCCGCAACTTCGCGATGGTGATGTGATCTTCGTGCGCTCTGAAGAGTTGGCGCGCCTTCGCCCTGCAGCGATCGGGATCAGCGGCGGCCGGTAGGCCGATGAAAGACACGCCCGACCCAATGCCGATCTCATTGGTAAAGTTCGTGTAGACGATAGTCCGCTTAGGTCCACGACGCTCGCCAAGACAAAACTACACTTTACGCGATCGGGCCTTCGCGGGGTTCCAGCAGCTCGACCGGGATGCCGTTGGGGTCTTCGACGAACGCGATCGCGCGCGTCCCGCCGGGCGACTTCTTCGGCTCCTTGACGATCTTGACGCCCTGCGCGCGCAGCCGTTCGATCACGGCCGGAAGGTCGCCGTCGACCTCGAGCGCGAGGTGCTCGTAGCGGTTGCCGAGCTCGTACGGCGGATGGTCTTCGAGATCGTAGACCAGCTCGATGTACGCATCCCAGCTCGAGCCGACGAACGCCATGTCGGCATTCCCCGGATAGTGATGCGGGCCGCCGAGCAGCTTGAGGCCCATCTTGTTCGTGTAGAAGTCGATCGACGCGTCCATGTCGCTCACGAAGATCGAGGTGTGCAGATAGCGAGGCATGGTGGCGGGGTACGCGCAAACCGCGGCCGCTTCCCGCGGCGGCGGCCGAAGCGAAGGCGACGACCCCACGGTCGTATAAGTCGCGTACATGGCGACCGGCAGCCCGGAGGTCGTTTTGGTGTGCGCGCCGTTTTTTTCGGTGGTGCGGCCGTTCGCGCCACCCGGCTACCAATTGGGGTTGACGATGCCGTCGTCGCCGAACGGTCACGTGGGCCGCGGCACGCCGGACGTTGCCGGGAACGGGGCCAGCTCAGCCGGCTACGAGGTCTTCTTCCAGGGGAAGCGGACGACGCTCGGCGGCACGAGCGCCGTCGCGCCGCTTTTTGCCGGCCTCTTCGCGCGGATCAATCAGCGTTTGGCCTCGCTCGGCAAACCCACGGCCGGGTTCGTGAACCCGCTGCTGTACAAGTCGACGACGTCGTTCCGCAGCATCGTGAACGGGAACAACGATTTGACCGGAACGCTCGGCCTCTACCATGTCGCGCCGGGCTGGGACGCGTGCACCGGACTCGGCGCGCCGATCGGAACCGCGATCATGGAGGCGCTGGGCGGCTAGCCAAAACCCCGCGTGCTTCCCCGGATCGCTACGCGGTATACTCGTGGCGAAGGTCAGGAGGCCCGTGTGAACGACCCAGAGCGCGAACAGGAACTGTGGCAGCGGGTCGCCGCCGCCGGGCAGCCCGACGAGAAGAAGCGCCACGGGATGGCCGCCGCATTGGAACGCTACTACCAAGCGATCGGTTTGCGGCGCACCGGCCGTCGTCACGGCGGCGACGACGGCAGCGCGCCGGGCGTCGATCCGATCGAACGCATCCGCGGAACCGAATAGGCGTCAGGCCGCTCGGCGCTCCGGGGTGTTGAGCCACGGAATCGGAGCGAACGTGACGGTGAGCGCGGCGCACAGCACCGCGCCGGCGACGACCGTGAGCGGCGTCCACGCTTCGTGCGCCGCCAGCGATGCGGCGATGCCGATCGCGAGCGCAGTGTACTCTGCGCCGATCGTCGCGAGTGCGACGCCCATGCGGCGGACCGCCGCGGCGAAGGCGGGCTGCGCGATCAGCGTCGAGCCGAGCACGATCTCGCCGAAGAACCAGCCGGCGATCGCCGGGCTGTCCGTGACGTGGTCGATGCCGCGCGTCCACCCCAGCGCGATGCCGGCCGCGAGCAGCGTACCCATCGACACGACGCCGATCGTGCAGATCAGGAACATCGTGTTGACCCGCGCGCCGACGTAACGCAGCGCGACCGCGTACGCCGCGAACGCCGCTAGCCACGCGAGCATCAGCAGATCGCCGAAGACACCGGAGCGATCGCTCGAATGCGTGAGGGACAGCAGCGATACGCCGAACACGCCCAGCACGAGCGCCGTCCAATCACGGCGGTGCAGACGCGTATGAAAGGCGAGCGCGGCGGCGACGGTGTTCGTCACCGGCGAGAGGCCGATCAGAAACGAGATGTGCGCGACCGACGTGTGCTGCGCGGCGACCGAGAACAGCACCGTGATCGCGACGCCGAACAACACGCCCGCGCCGATCAGCGCGAGCCAGCGGCGGGCGTCGAGTTGCGGCCGCTCCAGCCGCCACGCGACGCCCAGACCGATCAGGAAGATCGGCAGACACCACGCCGCGCGCGCGACCGCTACGGTGAACCCGTCGAACACACCGGGCTCCGCCGCGAAGAGCACCTTGCTGCCGGGACCGAGCAGTCCCCAGCCCAGCGCAATGAGAACGATGAGGACGAGGTTCGTCACAGCGCGCGCAGACACATCAGCCAGACACCTAGCGATGCCCCGCGGATGCGGGCGCGCTAGCGGTGAATGCCCGGGATCAACTCGGTCGCGACGAGACTCGTCGGCAACGCTGCGCGAATCGTCGCTGCGACGCCGCGACCGACGATGTACGTTTTGCCCGGCAGCATCAGCTCCGGTGCGCCGCCCATCGCAATCCGGGCCTCGCCGCCGACGACCGTATAGTAGCCGAGCGCCGGTGACGCGGGGATCGCCAGCGTCCCGCCGGGCGTGAACTCGATCATCTGGTTGGCGATCGTGAGCGTCCCTTTGCTCGGGACTTGATTCGGCATGTCGTTCTTGAAGATCGAGATCGGGTTCGTCTTCACGACCGGCGGCGCGCTTGGGTCGGTCACCGGATAGTTGAATAGCGAACCCTGCTCGAGCAAGTGGATGCCGAGATAGGCCTGCATGCGCGGTCCGGCGTCACCCGCCGTGTGCACGCTGCCCTGCGCGGTATACGCGGTCTTCCCGAAGGTGAGCGGCACGATCGTCGGCGGCGCGGACGGCGCGTCGCCGGCGTGCGCGAACCACCACGACGTCACGCCGTAGACGTTCATGACGCACTCCGCACCGTGGTGCGTGTGCGCGGCCAGCCAGGTCGGCGAACTCGTCAGAAAGATCTCTTGCCACATGTCCCAGGCCGCCGCCGGCGTCCCGGACTGCGTGCGGATCCCGCCGATCACGACGCAGGCGCCGTTGGCGACCACCTTCGTGCCGCCGGCCGCGGACGCCGGAGCAGCGAACGCCAAGACGGCGCCCGCTAGACACACCCATCGAGCAAGCATGCTCCGCGCCTTATTCCTCGGACAAGCGCGATCCTACAGGAGACAGTCGGTCCGCGTCTATCCTCCGGCGACGCGGGCGATGACGAACGGTGCGGTGATCGCGGCCCCGGCCAGCGCGCACCCCACGAACACGCACGCGCCCCGCAAGATGCCCACGCCGAGCAGCGCCAGCACGACGGGCGCGACCAGCAGCACCGTGATCCCGGTATCGTGGAACGGCTGCAGCATGACGTTGCCGTCGAGACCATCGTTCGACCACAGCGTCTGCGCGATGCGCGACGACACCCCCAACAACAGCGCGTACCCGACCAACCTGATGATGAAGTGGATCATTTTAACGGCGCTCCGCTCTCGCTGCGCGCCCCCCACGCTTTGCGTGGGGCCCCCGAACGCGACCTCGCAATGGGATGTCGGCTTGTTTTCGATGCTGCTGCGCTCGGTCCATCACCAGATTCGTCCTATGCTAATGCAGGAAGTACCGGTAGGTGGAAAACACGAGCGCGATGTCGCGTTCGTCGGCGGCGGCGATCACTTCGGCGTCGCGGATCGAGCCCTGCGGGGCGATGACGGCCGTGCAGCCGGCGTCGGCGGCGGCGAGCAGGCCGTCGGCGAATGGGAAGAACCCGTCGCTGGCGCAGGCGGCGCCGTGCGCGAAATCGTGCGCGCGATACGCGGCGATCTGGACCGCGCTGACGCGGTTCGTCTGGCCGGCGCAGATGCCGCGCGAGACGCCGTCGCGGGCGATCGCGACGCCGTTGGACTTCACGTGGCGTACGACGTCCCAGGCGAAGGCGAGATCGCGCCATTCGTTCGCATCCGGCTGCCGCTTCGAGACGACGGTCCAGCGCTCGGGCGGCGCCTGCGGGTCGTCGTCTTCCGCGAGCACGCCGCCGAGCGCGCTGCGCACCCGCAGCTCCGCCGCGATCTTCTCCGGCGCTCCGGGCCGGAAACGCATGATGCGCAAGTTCTTCTTGCGGCGCAAGCGCTCCAGCGCCGCCGGCTCGAACGCCGGTGCAGCGACGATTTCGAGAAAGAATCCGGCGAGATGCTCGGCCGCCGCGAGATCGATCGTCGCGTCGACCGCGATGATCCCGCCGTAGGCGGAGACGGGATCGGCGTCGAGCGCGAGCCGCACGGCCTCGGCGACGGAGCTCCGCTCCGCGACGCCGCACGGCACGGTGTGTTTCACGATCGCGGCGCGGGCGAGCTTGGGACGTTCGTACGGCACGCCGGCGCCGATCGGCGCGCGCACCAAGAGGCGCAGCGTCGCGTCCAGATCGAGCAGGTTGTTGTACGAGAGCGCTTTGCCGCCCAGCTGCTCGGGCAGCTGCGCCTCGCGCGCCAGGTAGAACGCCGCACGGTCCTGCGGGTTCTCTCCGTACCGCAGCGGCTGCTCGATCGGGATGGTGAGCGCCAGCGATCCGGGCAGCTCGTTGGCCACCAGTCCCGACTCCAGATAGCGCGCAATCGCGCTGTCGTATTCGGCGGTGCGTTCGAACGCGATCGTGGCGTAGCGGCGCCGCGTTGCGTGGTCGAGGCCGCCGCGGTCGAGCGCGGCGATGAACGTGTCGTACTGCGCGGGGTCGCTGAGCACCGAGACGTGGTCGAAGTTCTTCGCCGACGCGCGCAGCAGCGCCACGCCGCCGATGTCGATCTGCTCGATCGCCTCCTGCAGCGTCGCGCCTTCCTGCGCGACGGTCGACTCGAACGGATACAGGTTCGCGACGACGGTGGAGATCGTCGGAATGTGATGCTCGCGCGCTTCTTCGAGGTGGACCGGGTTCGAGCGGTCTTTCAGGATGCCGCCGAAGACGTTGGGGTGCAGCGTCTTCACCCGGCCGTCGAAGAGCGACGGATACCCGGTGAGCTCGCCGACGTCGTGCGCCTCGATCCCCGCTTCGGCGAGGTGCGCGCGCGTGCCGCCGGTGGCGTAGAGCGGTACGCCCCGTTCGGCGAGCGCCCGCGCGAGCGGGACGACGCCGGTCCGGTCGTAGACCGAGATCAGCGCCGCATCAGATGAGGGCGGGTTCACGGATCGCCTCGCTCTGCGGTGCGGCGGGAAGCTCGTCGAGCACCGCGCTGATGATCGAGCTGACGCCGGGCTCTTGCATCGTCACGCCGTACATCCGCTGCGCCAGTTCCATCGTCTTCTTGTTGTGGGTGACGATCAGCATCTGCGAGGTATCGGAGACTTCGCGGATCTTGGTCGAAAGGCGCTCGACGTTGGCGTCGTCCAGCGCCGCGTCGACCTCGTCGAGCAGGTAGAACGGCGACGGCTTCACCGCGATCAGGGCGAAGATCAACGCCGAGGCGGTCATGGCGCGTTCGCCGCCCGAGAGCGCAGCGAGCGCCGTCATCTTCTTGCCCGGCGGCTGTACGGAGATCTCGATCCCCGTCTCGCTGAGGTTGTCGGGGTTCGTCTGCCACATCTCGGCCTGCCCGCCCGGAAACAGCTGACCGAACACCTCGGCGAACTTGCCCTTCACTGCGTCGAAGGTCGCGTTGAACTGCACCTGACACGACGTCTCGATCTCCGCGATCGTCGCGAGCAGCGTTTCGCGCGCGCGGTGCAGATCGTCCATCTGCTCGCGCAGGAAGCGCTCGCGCTCGGTCAGCTCGTCGCGATCGGTCTCGGCGTTGAGGTTGACGTTGGCCTGCAGCCGGATCAGCTCTTCGCGCAGGCGAGGCAACTCCTCGACGATCTCGCTCGGCTCTCCGGCGTAGCGCGCCAGCACGTCCTGTTGTTCCTCCTCGGTCGCCGGGTTCTGCGCGAAGTTCTGCTGCAGCATCCCGAGTTCCGCATCGATCTCCGCCAGCCGGCGGCGGCCGAGCTCGCCGGCCCCGCTCGCCTCGCGGTCCTCGGCTTGCGCGATGCGTTCGTCGGCTTCGTGCTGATTCGCTTCGTCGGCGGTTGCTTCGCGGCTGCGCCGCGAGCCTTCGACCGCGGCGTCGGCGACCGCGACCCGTTCGCGCGCCGCGGTCAGCGCGACGTCCAACTCGGCGACGCGTGCGCGCAGCGCCTCCAGCTCGCGCAGCATCGTCTCGCGCGCCGCGCCCGCCCGCTCCGCGTCGGCGTCGAGCAGACCCAAGCGCGTGAGGGCGCCCTCACGTTCGGCCGAGAGCCCGGCGATCTGTTCGCGCAGCGAGCTCGCGGCCGCGGCGACCTCGGCCTGCGCCGCCTCGACGGCGGCGATCCGCTCGCGCGCCGCCGCGAGGACGGTCTCCAGCGTCGCGCGCTGTTCGCCCAGATCCACGTGATCGTCGGCGACTCGCTCGAGCGCGTGCAGCCGCGAGCCGACTTCATCGCGTGACGCGGCGAGCGCAGTGATGCGCGCAACCGACGCGGCCGCGGCGGCATCGAGCCGCTCGATGTCGACGGCCAGGCCTTGCAGCTGCGTGCGCACGTCGCGCAACGCGACCTCCGCGTCGTTGGCGAGCTTCGTCGCTTCGTCACGCTCGGCGCTCGCGGCATCGAGCTCGGCCTTCGCGGCGAGCCCGTCGCGTTCGATCGATTCGAGCCGCGCGCGCAGTTCGGGAATCTCTTCGCGCAAGCGATCGGCTTGCGCGCGGCGGGCGAGGATCGAGCGTTCTTTGCGGAACCGGCCGCCGGTGATCGCGCCGCCGCCCATGATCTGATCGCCCTCGAGCGTGACGATCGAATCGCGGAACCCCTCGTTGCGGGTGAGGCGGATCCCGGTGCGCAGCTCGTCGACGACCAGCACGCGCCCGACCAAAAAGGCGACGATGCCGCGATAGCGCGGCTCCGCGCGGACCAGCGTGTGCGCGTAGCCGATCACCCCGGGCCGGCCGCGTAGGCCGCCGAGTTCGCGTCCCTCGCGCTGCGCCAGCGTGTCGAGCGGCAAGAACGTGGCGCGGCCGAGCTCGCGCTCGCGCAGATACGCAACGGCCGCCTCGGCATCTTCCGACGTCTCCGCGATGATGTTCGAGAGGCCGGCGCCGAAGGCGACATCGAGCGCGCGGGCATATTGCTCGTCGGTCGAGATCAGGTTCGACACGACGCCGTTCAGGCCGCGTAAATGCCCGCGCTGAGACGCCTCGACGACCGAGCGCGTACCGTGCGCGTGGCCTTCCAGCGCCGCTTCGAGCTCCTCGATCGTGTGCAGCCGCGATTCCGCGCCGGCGAGCTGCGAGGCGATCTCGCGGTGGCCGCGCTGCAGGTCGGCGACCCGCTGCGTCGCGGCCTCGCCGCGTTCGCGCGCGACGCGGGCGCGCTCGCGCTGCGCCGCCGCTTCCGCTTCGTAGCGCGCGATCAGCGTCTCGCGCTCGCCGAACCGTTGGCGCGCCTCTTCCGCCGCGCGCGCGTGCGTACCGCGGTCGGTCAGCGCCGCCGCGTGTTCGCGTTCGAGACGTTCGATCTCGGCTTTGGCGCTGTGGATCTGGGCGCGGCGCTCGGCTTCGCTTGCCGCCTGTTCGGCGGCGAGCGCTTCGACGGCGCGCAACTCCTGATAGACGGCGTCGAGCGCGCCGCGCGCTTCGGCGACCGCGTTCGACGCGGCGAGTTCGCGTTCGCGCGATCCGTCGGTCTCGGCGGAAAGCGGCGTCAGCCGCTCTTCGAGCCCGGCGATCTGCTCGCGCAGCGCGACCCGCTCGCTTTCGACCCGGTCGCGATCCGCGACGACCGCGGACGACTGGCGTTCGAGACCGTCGCGCCGGGCGACCGCCGCCGCCAAATCGGCTTCGATACGCGAGAGTTCGGCGCGCGCGGCCTGCGCGTCGGCGCGATGTTTGTCGAGCTCCAGCTCGAGCGTGTAGAGTCCCTCGCGCAACGTCGAGAGCTGCGCGCCGAGCTGCGCCGCGCGCGCGGCCGCGGCGGCACGCCGGTTCTCGTGTCCTTCCAGCTCGGCGGCGACCCGCTCGCGTTCTTCCCGCCGCGAGGTCGACGCCCGCAGGTACGAGAGAATCTCGAGATCCCGCACGCGCGCGGTGACGCGCCGGTAGCGCTTCGCCCGGCGCACCTGCGCGTCGAGTTCGGGGACGCGGCGCTCGAGCTCGGCGATGAGGTCGTTGACGCGAATCGCATTCTGTTCGGTCGCTTCGAGCCGGCGCAGCGCCTCGTTCTTGCGCGCGAGGAACTTGCCGATGCCGGCCGTCTCCTCGAACAGTGCGCGGCGTTCCGTCGGCTTCGACGAGAGGATCGCGTCGATCTGCCCTTGCGAGACGATCGCGTAGGAGCCCGGGCCCAGCCCCGTTCCCATCAGCAGCTCGTGCACGTCGCGCAGGCGCACCTGCTCGCGATTGATGTAGAACTCCGACTCGCCGGCGCGATACGCGCGCCGCGTGATCTGCACCTCGCTGAAATCGAGCGGCAGCTGATGGTCGGCGTTGTCGAACGTCAGCGAGACCTCGGCCATCCCGAGCGGTTTGCGCTGCTGGTTGCCCGCGAAGATGACGTCTTCCATCTTCTGCGAGCGCAGGCTGCGCGAAGACTGCTCGCCGAGCACCCAGCGGATCGCGTCGACGAGGTTCGACTTTCCGGATCCGTTCGGCCCGACGACGGCAGTCGTGCCGTCGTGAAATTCAAGCGTCGTCGCCTCGGCGAACGTCTTGAAGCCGAAGACTTTGAGGGATTTCAGGCGCATGGGGTTACAGGGGCGCTCCGGGCTCGGGTTCGCGGGGGACACGGCGGGTGCGGCGGCGGTCGATGGCGATCACGCGGCCGTCATCCTTCGCCGCGCTGGGCCGCGACGCCTCAGCAGGATGGCGTTGGCGCAGCGTCGAGAGCGCCATCGCAGCAGCGCTCTGCTGCGCGGCCTTCTTGGAACCGCCGATTCCCTCGCCCAGCACCTCGTCGCCGATCCGCACCTGCGAGGTGTACCGGCGATCGTTCGGCGGCCCCTCGGCGCGTTCGAAGTAGAGCGGCGTGAGACGCAGCATCGCCTGCGCGAACTCTTGGAGATCCGATTTCGCGTCACGTTCGCCGACGTCGCGGCGGTCGACGGGGACGAAGTGTTCCTTTTCGAGGAAAGCCGCGACCCGTTCGAGGTCGGTCGCGTCGTGCAACGCGGCCAGGAACGCCTCGAACGCGTCGGCCAGGATACTTTCGTTGCCGCTTCCGCCGCTGCGGCCCATCCCGTGGCCGAGCACGATCAGTTCGTGGAAGCCCAGCCGCCGCGCCGTCTCGGCGCACGCCGCGCCGCTGACGAGGTTCGCCTTGCGCCGGGTCAGCAGACCCTCGGAGTCCTGGGGATACTTCTTCATCAGCCAACGCGACGCGGCGAATCCCAGAATCGCATCGCCGAAAAACTCCAGCCGCTCGTTCGAGACCAGCGACTGTTCGCGTCCCGCGCTCGCATGCACGAACGCCGGCTCGATCTGGGCCGGCTCGAGATTTGCGGCGCCCGCCAACTTCAGCAGCGCGCGCAGCCGCGCGCGCCGCTTCTCACCCGCCATGTTTAGCGAAGACCACCGACGTGTTGTGGCCGCCGAAGCCGAAGCCGTTGGACATGGCGAAGGCGAGCTCGGGTGCTTTACGGGCGACGTTGGGGACGTAGTCGAGGGTGCATTCGGGATCCGGGACGGCGTAGTTCGTCGTCGGCGGAATGATGCCGCGTTGGAGCGCGAGGGCCGTGGCGATCCCTTCGATCGCGCCGGCGGCGCCGAGCAGATGACCGTGCATCGACTTCGTCGAGGAGACCGCGAGACCGCTGCGCGCGTGCGCGCCGAAGACGCGCTCGATTGCTTGCGATTCGGCCAGATCGCCCAGCGGCGTCGACGTGCCGTGCGCGTTGATGTAGCCGATCTGTTCCGCCCGCACGCCGCTGCGCTGCAACGCGCGCTCCATCGCCAAAATGACGCCTTTCGATTCGGGATCAGGCTGCGCGATGTGATACGCATCGGCCGACTGCCCGTAGCCGAGCACCTCGGCGTAGATGCGCGCTCCGCGCGCGAGCGCGAACTCGCGTTCCTCGATGACGAGGATCCCGGCGCCTTCGCCCAGCACGAACCCGTCGCGCTCCGCGTCGAACGGTCGCGAGGCGTGCAAGTAGTCCTCGTTGCGCGTCGACATCGCTTTCATCGAGCAGAAGCCGCCCATCGCCGTCGGGATCACGGTCGCTTCGCTGCCGCCGGTAACGATCGCGATCGCCTCGCCCAAAAGGATCTTGTCGTACGCGATCGCCATGGCGTCGTTCGCGCTCGCACACGCGCTCGACACCGCGAAGAGCGGACCCTTGAGCCCATACGTCATCGAGATCTGCGCCGAGGCTGCGTTGGCCATCAGCATCGGCACGAAGAACGGCGAGATGCGATCCCACTTCTTCTCCGGCCCGACTTCGAAGGTCGTGTTCTCGACGGTGATGATGCCGCCGATCCCCGTGCCGACGATCGCCCCGGTGCGCTCGCGCACGTCGGGATCGTCCGGCAGGTTGGCGTCGGCCATCGCTTCACGCGCGGCGGCGAGCGCAAACTGCGCGTAGCGATCCATGCGGCGCGCGTCGCGCCGCCCGAAGAAGGCATCGGGGTCGAAGTCGCGCACCTCGGCCGCAATCTTCGTGGTGAGCTTCCCCGGGTCGAAGGCTTGAATCGGCCCGACCCCACTGCGGCCGGTGATCAAACCTTCCCAGAAAGCTTCGCACGAGTTGCCCAGCGGCGTAATCGCGCCCAGGCCGGTGATGACGACGCGGCGTTTCTCCAAAACGCATTCCGGTTCGGAGAGCGTGATGCCGCCCCTCCCCGCCGAGCGGTTGAAGCGTTCCGGCCCGTCGGTGCGTAAGCAGGGATCATGACCGCTCGCCCCTTCCCGCCGGGCCCGTCGACCTTCGCCGCGATGCGCGGAATGGGCGGCGGCGGCAGCCTGCACCGAGTACCAGCGTTCTTGAGCGGCGTGTCCCAAGCGTACGGACCGATCGCGTCCTGGCACATGATGCGAGGCCGATTCTGGTTCGTGGATGACGCGGGCCTGATCGAGACGCTCATGACGGCCAGCGGCTACGACGTCGTCAAGGGACGCGGGCTGCGGCGCATGCGGCGGCTGCTCGGCCTGGGACTCTTGACCAGCGACGAGCCGCTGCACCTCAAGCAGCGGCGGCTGGTCCAGCCCGCGTTCCACCGCGAACGCGTCGCGGGCTACGCCGCGACGATGATCTCCGCTGCCCGCCGCACGGCTGAAGCGCTGCGCGACGGTGAGACCGTCGCGATCGATGGGCTGATGAACCGGCTGGCCTTACGGATCGCCGCCGCGACCCTATTCTCGGCCGACATCGACGACGACGCGGACACGATCGGCTCGGCCGTGAACGAGGCCCTCGCAATCTTCCCGGCCTCACTCTCCGCCTTCAGCGAGCTGCTGGATCACGTGCCGTTCCATCCCGCCACCCGCCGCGCCAGGTCGGCCCGCGCCAAGCTCGACGGGGTGATGTACCGGCTGATCGACGAGCGCCGCCGCGAAGGCGTCGACCGCGGCGACCTGCTCTCGATGCTGCTCACATCGCGGGACGAAGACGGCGCGCCGATGCCCGACGAGCTGGTCCGCGACGAGGCACTGACCCTGCTCCTCGCCGGCCACGAGACCACCGCCAACGCGCTCACCTGGGCCTGGGACGCCCTCGCCCGCAGCCCTCAGGTGGAAGCCCGCCTGCATGCGGAGCTCGACGCAGTACTCGGCGATCGCGATCCGGCCCCCGCGGACGTCCCCCACTTACGCTTCACCCGCGACGTGATCGCCGAGACGATGCGCATCCGCCCGCCGGCCTGGATCCTCGGCCGCCGCGTCATCCGCCCCTTCAAACTCGGCGAGTGGGAGCTGGCCCCCGGCTCGGTCGTCCTCGCCTCCCAAATCGTCACCCACCGCAACCCGCGCTATTGGAACGACCCCAACGCCTTCCGCCCCGAGCGCTGGTCCAACGGCGAAACCGACGCCCTCCCCAAATACGCCTACTTCCCCTTCGGCGGCGGCACCCGAATCTGCATCGGCGAGTCCTTCGCCTGGACCGAGGCCGTCCTGGTCCTGGCGACCCTCGCCCACCGCCACCGCTTCCACCTGACAGACGAGACCGAAGTCCCCCTCGATCCGCTGGTCACGCTGCGCCCCGGCCGCCCAATCACGATGAAGGTAGAAATCCGCCACCCAGCCCGCATCCCGGCCTAACGTGTGGCGAGGTCGCCATGCGCGACGAGGGCCCCTCGACAAGCTCGGGGTGACATGACCGCCACGACCCTGCAAAACCCCCGCTTTCAAACCACCCAGCCAACACGGTGCCTGGCATGGGGGCGGGGGATGGCGTGGTGTCGGGGCGTTTGCGAAGGAGCGAAGCCCGGAGGGCGAGAGCGACGAAGCAACCGAGCTCCCGGAGCGCCATGGATGGCGCGCAGGGAGTGTCCCCGTCACCACACCATCCCCCGCCACCACGCCCGCCACCATCCAACGAACAGACCTTGGTTTGACCTCAAGCCGCCACACCTGGTATGATCTCGCGGCTATGTTCCGGTTTGACCTCCAACTTTTCGCGTCCAAGAAGGGCGCAGGCTCCACGCGCAACGGCCGCGACTCGAACTCCCAGCGGCTCGGTGTGAAGCGCTACGGCGGCGAGCACGTCATCCCGGGCAACATCATCGTCCGCCAGCGCGGGACCAAGTTCCATCCCGGCGCCGGCGTGATGCTCGGCAAGGACCACACGATCTTCGCGGTCGTCGAGGGCCACGTGACCTTCACCGCCTCGAAGAACCGCAAGCACGTCAACGTCGTGCCGGCCGCGGTTTGATCCTAGCGTTCGCTTCGGCGACCAGCGCAGAGAGCCGCCTAGCGGCTCTTTTTGTTTTGTAGACCCCTGTGCAATTCATCGACGAAGCCACGATCACGGTTGCCGCCGGCAAGGGCGGCGACGGCATCGTCGCATGGCGGCGCGAGAAATACGTCCCCAAGGGCGGACCGGCCGGCGGCGACGGCGGCCGCGGCGGCGACGTCGTGCTGCTCGCCGATCCCGAGCTCGGAACGCTGGTCGACTTCCGGTTCAAGAAGCAGTTCGCCGCCGAGCTCGGCCGGACAGGGATGAAGTCGAACAAATCCGGGAAGGCCGGCGACGAGATGGTCGTGCGGGTCCCGGTCGGCACGCTCGTCACGCGCACCGAGATCGACGCCGAAGGCAACCGCGGCCATTCGCGTTTGTTCGCCGATCTCAGTACGCCGTACGAGCGGTTGCGCGTCGCCAAGGGCGGACGCGGCGGCCTCGGCAACCAGCACTTCGCGACCGCCGCGCGGCAGGCGCCGCGTTTCGCGTACAACGGCGAGCCCGGCGAGCGCTGCGAGCTCAAGCTCGAGTTGAAACTGCTCGCCGACGCGGGGGTGATCGGCCTGCCGAACGCCGGCAAGTCGACGCTGCTCAGCGTCGTGAGCGCCGCGCGCCCGAAGATCGCCGACTATCCGTTCACCACGCTCGAACCGCAGCTCGGCGTCGTTCGCGTCGCCGAGTTCGAATCGTTCGTGATGGTCGACGTTCCCGGTCTGATCGAAGGCGCGCACGAAGGCGCCGGGCTCGGCGATCGCTTCTTGCGCCACGTCGAACGCACGCGCGTGCTGGTGCACTTGATCGCCGGCGACAAGCCGCTGGACGAAGTGCTGGCCGACAAAGAAACGATCGAGAACGAGTTGCGCGCGTGGAACACCGCGCTGCTCGACCGGCCGGTCATCATCGCGATCACCAAGATCGACTTGCCCGACGCGCGCGCAACGTACGAAGCCTTGCGCGACGCGATGCCGGGCTTGCGCGGCATCTCCGCCGCGACGGGCGAGGGCGTGCAAGAACTCATCTACGCGACCTGGGAAACGATCCGCTCCACGCCGGTACCCGACATCGTGACGCCCGAACCGGCGCAAATTCAGCTGACCGCCGACGAACCGTTCGACATCATCGTCGAAGGCGGCATCTACATCGTCAGCGGCGAGCGCGTCGAGCGCCTCGCGCACATGACCGACTTCGATTCCGACGAAGCGCTGGCGCGTTTCGAGCAGATCCTCGCCAAGATGGGCGTCGACAAGAAACTGCGCGAACTCGGCGTCCAAGAAGGCGACACCGTGCGCATCGCCGGCGTAGAGTTCGACTACAGCTAGGCGGTCGTCGTGACGGAGATCGTCTCCATCGCCGATCGTCCGGTCGTATCTCGCATGGTCCGGTCGGTACCGCCGCGAACGCGCCGCGGATCACCATGCGGGTCGGCGTCTTCGGCGGGTCGTTCGACCCCATCCATAACGGCCATCTTTTCGTGGCCGAGGCGGTACGCGAAGCCTCGCGGCTCGACCGCGTGCTGTTCGTTCCGACGCGCGCCGGCCAGCACTATCGCGGCGGCGCGATGAGCGCGGCGCCAGCCGAACGGGCAACGATGATTCGCCTGGCGATCGCCGCCAACGTCGCCTTCGCGCTCGACGAGAGCGACCTCGCGCCGGACGCGAGCGGGTACACGGCCGACTTGCTGCCGCGCCTGAAGGCGCGCTATCCCGGAGCAGACCTGACGTTCATCGTCGGGGGTGACTCGCTGGTGCGTTCGCGCTGGCAACGGCTCGACGAAGTGGTCGACGCGGTGGAAGAGTTCGTCGTCGCACCCCGCGGCGAGGTTACCGGCAGTGACCTTGACGCCGCGCTCGACGATCTGTCGCCCGAGCGCCGGGCCAAGATCCGGCTGCTCGACGTCCCGGTCGTCAGCGGCTCGGCGACCGAGATCCGCCACCGCCTCGCCGAGGGCCGCACCGTTCGGTACCTGGTCCCCGAGCCGGTGTATCGTTACATCGAAGAACGAGGTCTCTACCAAGGATGATCGCCGGACCGCTCGCCGTTGCGAAGAGCATCGGAGGAATCCCCGCCCACGAACTCGCCGCGACCTACGGGACGCCGCTCTTCACGATCGACCTGGACGTGCTCGACCTCGAGGTGCACCGGCTGCTGGCGGCGTGCGAACCGCGCGGCATCGCGGTCGGCTACGCCGCGAAGGCGTTCCTGTGCATGGCACTGGCCGAGCATCTCGCAGCGACCCCGCTGCGGCTGGACGTCTGCTCGCTCGGTGAGCTGGTGACCGCCGAACGCGGCGGGTTTCCGGCCGGGCGGCTCTATTTCCACGGCTGCGGCAAGACCGGCGACGAACTGCGGGCGGTCGTCGAGCGCCGGGTTGCGTTCGACGTCATCGACAACGTCGAGGAATTGGAACGGCTCGCGGCGCTCGCCGACGGCGCGGCGCCGGTCGACGTGATGCTGCGGCTCAACACCGGGATCGAGGCTCACACCCACGCCTTCATCCGCACCGGCGGCGAGAACACCAAGTTCGGGATCCCGCTGGACCGGCTCGCGGCGGTGCTGACCCGCATCGCGGAGCTCCCGCAACTGCGGCTGATCGGACTGCACGCCCACATCGGCTCGCAGATCGCCGAGCTGGCGCCGTTTCTTGCGAACGTCGACGAACTCGCGAGCGCGGCCGACCTCGCGCGCGGCATGAGTTTGCCGGTCGAAGAGCTGATCTGCGGCGGTGGGATCGGCGTCGAAGAGGGACCCGACGACCCGCATCCGGTCGACGTCGAGGCGCTCGCCGCGGCGCTCGCCGAGCGGGTCGCCGGCCGCGGATACCGGGTCGCCGTCGAGCCCGGCCGCGCTGTGATCGCTCGTGCCGGAACGTCGCTCTACCGCATCATGGCCGTCAAAACGCAGGGACGGCGCCGTTTCATCGTCGTCGACGGCGGGATGGCCGACAACCCGCGCCCGATTCTCTACGGCGCGCACCATGCCGCCGAGGTCCTGACCGCGCGCGCACTGGGTCCGGACGAACCGGCAACCTTGGTCGGCCGGTCGTGCGAAAACGACGAGATGGGCGACTACATCCTGCCCCGCGATCTGGCCGCCGGCGACATGCTCGCGCTGCGCACGACCGGTGCCTATACATACAGCATGGCGAGCAACTACAACCGCTTCGGCCGCCCGCCGGTCGTCTTCGTCCGTGACGGTCACCATCGCCGCGTGGTGCGCGGTGAGTCCGCCGACGACGTCATGCGGCTCGACGCACTGTGACGCGGCGCGCCGTTCGGCGCGAATTTCTCCCGCAAATGTTGTCAGAGCGCACGACGCCCCGTACACTAGAGACATCGCATACGAACGGCCGCTCCACTCCGTCGCGCTCGCCAGCGCATCCCCGCGCCGCCGCGAGTTGCTCGCGTCGCTCGGCTTACACGTTACCGTCGTTGCGAGCAGTTACGTCGAAGAGCCGTTGGCGGGGCTGCGTCCGGCCGAGCTCGCCGCCGCGCACGCCGCCGGCAAGGCCGCCGGTGCCGTGCCGTCCGACCGTCTGATCGTCGCGGCCGACACGGTCGTCGACATCGACGGCGACGCGCTCGGCAAGCCCGTCGACAGGGCCGAGGCGGTGGCGATGCTGACCCGGCTGGCGGGCCGCTGGCATACCGTGCACACCGCCTTCGCGTTGCGCGACGATGTGACCGAGGTCTCGCTTGCGGACATCGTGTCGACGCGCGTGAAATTTGCCGATCTTGATAGTGACATGATCGCGGCGTACGCCGCTTCCGGAGACGGGATGGACAAAGCCGGCGCCTACGGGATCCAAGGCTTCGCAGCAACCCTCGTCGAGCGCATCGACGGCGACTACTTCGGCGTGGTCGGATTTCCGCTCGCCGCGTTCGCGCGAGCCGTGCGGCTGATGGGGTACAGCGTGTTGCCGCGGGCCGAAGTGCCCGCATGAACTTCGCCGGAACCGTCCGCGCGACGTTCAGCCCCGACATCGGGATCGACCTGGGCACCGCCAACACGGTCGTCTACTCGCACGATGAGGGGATCCTTGTCAGCGAGCCGTCGGTGGTCGCCTACCGGACCAGCGACGACGCGATGATCGCGATCGGCCACGCCGCCAAAGAGCTCGACGGGCGTTCGCCGGGCCGGATTCACGTCGTGCGGCCACTGCGCGGCGGGACGATCTCCGACTTTCGCGGCGCCCACGCACTGGTCAAGACGCTGGTCGACCGCGCGCTCGCCTCGCGCCCGCGGATCGCGCCCCGCGTGATCGCCTGCATCCCGGGGTGCGCGACCGACATCGAATGCAAGGCGGTCGAGGAAGCGATTCGGGCGGCCGGGCCGCGCACCACGGAGTTCATACCCCAGGCCGTCGCGGCCGCGGTCGGCGCCGGGCTCGACATCATGGGCGCGACGCCGCGCATGGTCATCGACATCGGCGGCGGCACGACCGAGATCGCGGTCGTCATCCTGGGCGGGGTCGTCGCACTGCACTCGATCAAGGTCGGCGGCGACACGTTCGACGAGGCGATCGTCGCGCGGCTGCGGCGCGAATACTTCGCGATCGGCCCGCTCACCGCCGAACGCCTCAAGATCGAGCGCGGCTTCGCCGGGCGCGCGCCGGGCCGTGACGCCTACGTCGTCGCAGGGACCGACATGGCGCGCCTTCGCCCCGGCAAGCGGACGGTCGAGGAAGCGCTCGTCGGCGAGGCGATGCGCGACGGGATCGACAAGATCGCCCGTGCGGCATGGTCGATCCTGGAAGCGATGCCGCCGGATGTCGCCGGCGAACTTATCGACGCGGGGATCATGTTGACCGGCGGCGGTGCGCTCATCACGGGACTCGCAGGCGAGCTGAGCGCGCGCACGAACCTGCCGACGACGGTCGCCGACGATCCCCTGGGATGCGTAGCGCGCGGCGCCGGCGAGATTCTTGCGTCGCCCGGTTTGCTCGAACGGCTGCGGCCGCACGCGGACCGGTTGACGAGGTGGTATCAATCTTTACGTATCGGGATGAGAGAAAGCTATTCGCGATAGTCGGAGCGGTCATCGTTGCCGCTCTCATCGCGCTTCTCCAACTCGACTCCGCGCGTTCCGGACGAACGTCGCCGCTCACCGCAACCATAACCACGATCAGCACGTACCTGCAGCTCGCGGTGTCGACGGTCGTCGGCGGCGTCCGCGGCGGGATCGATACGATCGTGCGCACGCCCGGCCTCGCGACCGACAACGGCCGGCTCCGCAGCGAGAACGTCGCGCTGCGTACGCAGAACGACGAATTGCGAGAACGGCTCGCGCGCGTTCCGGCCGCACAGAGCATGGCGGCTGCGCAGCTCGCGCATCCCGACGGTCTTGCGGCGCTGGTGATCGGCTACGACCCCGAAGCCTCAATGCGCGTGGTCACGATCGACCGCGGCGCGAAGGACGGCGTGCGCCGCGACGACGGCGTCGTCACCGGTGAAGGCGTGGTTGGCCGCATCATCGAGGTGAGCCCGCTCTCCTCGAAGGTCTTGCTGGTCAACGACCCGACGTCGAAGCTGCCCGCGGTCGTGCAGCGCGGCCGCTGGTGGGCGATCGCCGTCGGAACCTCGACTCGCGTGCGCCTGCAGTACGTCTCGCAAGACGCCAAACTGCGGATCGGCGACCGGGTCGTGACCGGCGAGGGCCGTTCGTTTCGCGCCGGCGTGCTGATCGGCCGCGTCAAGGAAGTCGCCCCAGTTTCCGCCGGCGCGCTCGATCAGACCGCGATCGTGCAGCCTGCCGTCGACGTGAGCGCGCTCTCTCGTGTCCTCGTTCTACCGCAGAAGTAGTTACCGCAGCGTCGAGCTCGCGGTCGGCCCGGCGTACTGGCCGGTCCTGGGTTGGACCGCGCTGCTGGCGTTCGGGCAAACCGCACTCGTCCCGCTCTTCGCGTTCCGCGGCGCGGTGCCGTCGTTCGTCACGATCGCCGTCGTGCTCTACGCGGTGCGTGTCGGCGCGCGCCGCGGCGCGCTGCTGGCCATTCCCGCCGGCCTGCTCGAAGACATCTTCGCCGGCACGGGCGGCGGCTGGACGATCTCCACGACGATCGTCGCGCTGCTGGCGGGCGGCTTGTCCCGCCGCATGTTCGCCGACGGCGCGTTCGCACCGGCCGTGCTGTGCGGCATCGCGATGCTCGCCCGCGACCTCGTATTCTGGTCCGTCATGCGCATCGAGGGATTTCCGCCGGGATATGCGACGGCGCACGCCCACGCTGCCCTGTGGCGCGCACTGCTCACCGCGATCGTCGCGTTCCTCTGGCTGCTCGTGCGCGGGCGGCTGGTCACCGACAAGACCACCGTCGAGCGGTTCGGATGAGCGCCGAGCGATTGCCGGCCGATGGATCGCTGCCGCGCATCCTCGGATTCGTCGCGGTGCTGCTCGTCGCGCTGGCGGCGATCGTCTCGCGTCTGGTGCAGGTGCAGCTCGTTCAAGGCGACGCGTTCGCGGCCGCGGCTCGCGCCAATCAAGTGGAAGTCATTCCGGTCGCCGCGCCGCGCGGGCTGATCGTCGATCAGCACGGCACGGTGCTGGTCCGCTCGCGCCCGTCGTTCGTCTGCGCGCTGATCCCCTCCGAGATCACCGACATCGAGCGGACCCTGGCGATGCTTTCCGGCGTCTTGCGCATTCCGGTCGACCAACTGGAGCGGCGGCTGCTGCACCACCACGGCAAGAACTATAAGAACTTCGATGAGGTGAGGGCGTACGAACCGTACGGACCGGTCATCCTCGCCACCGATTTGACGGCGGTGCAGACCGCGCGGCTGGCGGAAGCGCAAAGCGATCTGCCCGGCGTCGACATGGAAGAGCAGCCGGTGCGCAACTATCCGTACGGCAAGACCGGCGCGCATCTCTTCGGGTACGTCGGCGTCATCGACGAGGACGAATATCGCGCGCGCAAGCGCGACGGGTACTCGCCCAACGACGTCGTCGGCAAGGACGGCCTCGAGAACCAGTACGATCGTTGGCTGCACGGCCGCGCCGGCGGCGAACAGGTCGAAGTCAACGCCTCGGGCGCGCTGGTGCGCCGCCTCAAACCGCTCGACCCGACGCCGGGCGACACGATCGTCACGACGATCGATTGGCGGCTGCAGAAGATCGTCGAGAAGAACCTCGCCGCGATGCTCGCGCGGTGGGGAAAAGCGCGGCACTCACGGCTGGCCGGCGCGGTCATCGTGCTCGATCCGCGCAACGGCGGCGTGCTCGCGCTCGCATCGATGCCCGCTTTCGATCCCAACGAGTTCGCGACGCCGATCGACGAGAAGAAGTACAGCCGCCTGCTCGCCGACAAATTGAACCCGCTCTACGATCGCGCGATCGGAGCGGCATCGCCGAGCGGATCGACGTTCAAGATGGTCACCGGTTCGGGCGCGATCAGCAGCGGCGTCATCAAGCCGCACCAGGTGCTCTACGACAGCGGTGCGTGGTCGTGTTACGGACACACTTTCTACGACATCGCGTCGAGCGGCTCGGGCTCGATCGCGTTCGAGCGCGCGCTCGCGGCATCGTCCGACGGCTACTTCTACCAGCTCGGCTGGCGGCTCAAGAACGAGCGCCTCGCCTATTGGGCCGGGCAGTACGGCCTCGGCTCGAAGCTCGGCGTCGATCTTCCCGGCGAATATCCGGGCAATTGGCCGACGCAAGAGTGGGTGCAAGCAACGTTCGGCAAGGGCTACAATCTCGAACCCAGCGACGCATGTCAGCTCGCCATCGGTCAAGGCTCGATGCAGGCGACGCCGCTGCAGATCGCGAGCGTCGCGGCGACCGTCGTCAACGGCGGCACGCTCTATCGACCGCACATCGTCCAAGAGATCCGCTCGCCGCGCGGTCGCGTCTTGAAGACGTTCGACCACGAGATCATCCGCCACGTCCCGGTGACGCAAGAGTCGCTCCAAGAAGTGCGCGTCGGGATGTCGCAAGTCACCAAGCCCTGGGGCACCGCGTACGGCTTGGAAATCCCAGGTCTCCCGTTCTCCGGCAAAACCGGAACGGCCGAAACCGAAGGCGGCCATGGGGCGAACACGACCTGGTTCGTGGCGTGGGCACCAAGCGATCATCCGAAGATCGCGTTGGCCGTGTACATGGAGAAATCCGGGGGCTACGGGGCGAACGTTGCGGCACCGATCGCGCAGCACATCATCGCGGAATATTTCGGGCGCAAACTTCCGCCGATCTGAGCGTTGGATCGTGGCAGGGTGTGACGGGGAATGGTGCCGCGACGGGGACGCTCCCGGCGCGCATCCTGCGCTCTGGTCGCTCGGTTCTCCGTCGGTCTCGGCCCTCCAGGCCTTTGCGACTCCGAAACGCCCCGCCGCAGCACCATCCCCCCGTCACACCCTAGGCACGATCGTTGTCGGCACGCACAAGTCGTTGTCGCATGCACAGATCGTTTGATCGTTGGCGTCGCGGCGCGGGGCGGGCGTTATCGTGCTTCGATGAGGGTGAGCATGGGGAGGATGCGGCGGATTTCGTTGGATCTGGCGTCGGTGTGGGTGCTGAGGTGGTCGTCGACGAGGTCGTTGCGGCCGGCGCGGTGGAGGCCGTAGGCGGCGGCGAGCGCGATCGAACCGTCGGTGTCGCGCAGCGCGCGTTCGAGGAGTGGGACGTTCGCGTGGCGTGAGGCGGCATCGATCGCGGCGTAGCGTTCCGGGACCGCGTACGAGGCGTACGCGCGTTCGAGGGTTGGGGCGGCGGTGTCGCTGTCGATCTCGGCGAGCGCTTCGATCACGGCGATGCGGAGGTCGCCGGTTTCTTGATCGAACGCGGCGGTGAGAAGGTCGGCGCTCCAGCGATTCGCGATGAGTGCGAGGCCCTCGATCAGCGCACGGCGTTCGGCGTCGTCGAGGTTCGTCGCGCTCTCGTCGATCCGGGTCGGCCAGGTGATTTCGCGAACGAAATCCGTGACGGTTCCCGTCGCGTCCGCGGCGCGCGGGAGCGGAATGGTTTCGATCGGCTCGGTCGTGTTGATTACCCCGCGCGGACGCGGCCAGAACTGCGAGATCCCGATCAGCGCGAGACCGAGCACACCGAGCAGAAGTCCCGGTACTACGAACTCCGAGTGCAGAAAATCGAGGCCGAACACCTACGTCGTGACGGCGGTCGCTTCGAGCGCGTCGCGGAGCGCCGCGCGAACGTCGTGGAGCGCCGCGTCGAGAGCAGCATTCTGCGTGCCGGCGAGGACGCGGTGAAACTCTTCGCTCGGCAGCGCCGCGACGTTGGTGAACGTCGCGATCAGTGCGCTGCGATATGCGTTGAGCGCTTCACCGCCGCCCGGTTTCGCGAATGCCCACGGCAGCAACTCGGCCAGCACGAGCCACGGGCGCGCGGTGCCGAGCGGCTCGTTCTGCAACGCCTCGAGCTGCGCGGTGAGACGCGGCACGTCGAGCGGGCCTTCGAGCACGATCGCCGCGTCGCCGGGCCCCGGATCGTCGACGGACTGCGCGCCGGCGAGCGAGTTCACCAAGTCGACGAGTGCCGCGCGGCTGGCGCGGTCTTCGATGTCTTTCGCGGTGAGCGCGTAGCGCGGCATGCGCATCTTGATGAAGAGGCGGTCTACGACGCCGCGCAGCGCCTCGCGCTCCGCGGCAAGTTTCCCAGGGACGTCGCCGTTGAGGCCGACGAACGCGGTCGGGGCCAGGGTCCGGATCGCGAAGATGTGCGTGACCAGGCCGCCGTAGTCCGACTGCTCGAGGAAGGCGAGCGCGCGTTCGAGCGCGTCGCGGGCGAAGGCGACTCGGACCCCACGCGACGGCGCGACCGGCGTCGGCGCGGCCTGCGGTGTATCGATCGCCGCAGCGTGCAGCTCGGGCTCGGGGCTCGATTGCGGTTCGGGTGCCTCGGGTTCGGCGGGTGCCTCGGGTTCGGCCGGGGCCTCGGGCGCGGCGTGCGCTTCGGGTTCGTCGGCGACGAAGCGCGGGGGCGCCGCCGCTTCCGGCGGTGGGGCGACGGCGACCGCGGCGTCGCCGTGGTGGGCGGGCGCCGTCGGGGGCGTGGGTCGCTCGTCGGTGAGGGCAGCTTCGATCGGGTCGTCGTAGCGGTACGTGCCCGGTTCGGGTGCGCTATGCGTGAGTGGGGCCGGCGGCGCCGGCGGGAGCTGGATCTGCGCCCGGCGCTGATCGGCCACGTCGCGCAAGATGTCGATGGTTCGCGGCGCGATGCCGGAGACCGAGAACGGCAGACCGTGCGCGCGCACGGCAAAGGCCGGCGTCGAGCGAACCCGCACGGGCGTCGATGCGAGCCCCAACGTTCCGCCGCCGTCCCACGTGACGTCGGCGTGCGCGTCGATCAAGGTGCCGGCGGGCAGAGGCGTGTTGACGATGACGCAGTAGCGGACGCCGATCTCGACCCCGGGATCGACGTCCTCCAGGGCCAGGCCGGCCTTCGACCACAGGACCGAGCCGCCGTCGATGTCGAGCAGCGGGATGTCGTTGACCGACGTGGAGCCCGGCAGGTACGTGGTGCGAACCGGAAGCTGCGCGCGAACGCCGACCCGGTTCGCGGCGCCGTCGCCGGTGTTGCGCACGGAGAGCCGCACGAACAGCGCCTCGCCCGCGTCGACGGTTTCGGACGGCTGCGTGCGCAGCGACGCACCCTCGTCGAAGCGCGGTTCGGCGACGGTCGGGATGGTAACCGGCGCGAGCCCGAAAGGGAGCAGGCCGACGGCTTCGAGCCGGCCGTTGACGGCGATCGTCGTGCCGCGAGCGACCAGCCGCGCGAGGCGCAGCCGGACCGTCGCCTCGGCGCGCGCGCCGGGCTGGACGTCGCCGAAAAGGAGCGCGGAGCCGACCCGGGTCGCCCCTTCGACCGCTTCGATGCGCGCGGCGCTGCTGATGTCGAGCTGCAGGCGGACGTCGCGGGCCACGTCCGTGCCTTCGTTGACGAGCGCAACGTGGACGTCGCCGTGACGGCTGGGGCGCAGCGGTTCGGCTGCGGCGTAGGCCATCGTCACGCCGGAGGGCGAGAAGCGCGGGCGGGAACGCACGACCAGCTCGAGCTGGCCGAGCGGCACGGCCGCGGTCTGATCGCTCTCGAGCCGGGCGCGCAGCCGGATCTCGGACCGGTCCGCGATCGGCGAGGCGACCGTTCCGACCAGCGTGAGCGTGCGCGCGGCGCCGGGCGCGATGGTTCCGAGGTCCACGCCGCCGGGCTGGACCCGTGCCTCGCCGGCCTCGTCGACGTAGTGCAGCAGGTGCAGCGCCGGGTCGCCTTCGACCACGATCCGCACGCCGGTGGCTTGGGCCGTACCGTCGTTCGCGATGCGCACGGTCGCGCGCACTTCGCTGCCGGGGGTGACTTGAGCCGGACCGTCGAGGGTGAGCGTGTTGCGCCCCTCGAGGAACCGGGGAGTCGAGCGGACGTGCAAGCTCCGTTCGAACGGCCGCGTTCCGGTCGGCCATTGCAGCGAACCGGAGATCGGCAGCGGCGTGCCGTCGACGGCCGGCGAGACGACGTAGGCGTCGATCGACGCCTCGACCCGGCGGCCGGCCTCGACCCGCGTGAAGACGAAGCTGCCCGGCGTCTCGCCGTCGGCGACCGAACGGCCGTCGACCGCGCGCGAGCCCGGCGCGTAGCGCAGGCCGTCGGGCAGGTTCAGCCGGACGCGGACGTCTTCGGCCGCGCACGTCCCGTCGTTTTCGGCGACCAGCGCGACGCGCACGCGGCGGCCGGGTTCGACCTCGCTCGGCGCGTCGACGACCAGCCGCGTCGCGTCGGTGTCGAACCGGCTCGCGCTGCGCACCGTCAGCTCGGCGCGCGCGAGCTCGAACTCCGGCGATTCGCTCGCCGCGACCGCGCCGCTCAGCACGATCCGCGTGTTGTCGTCGAGCGGCGTGTCGATGCGCGCGCGGTATTCGACCACCAGCGTCGCACCCGCCGCGAGCGCGAGGCTCGCGACCGTTGCGTTGCCGAAGCCGAACGGATCCCCGCCGCGTTCGTCGATCGGTGTTTCACGGCCGTCGACGCGCGCGCTGCCCGCGACGTAGGTCGTGCGGTCCGGCACGGGCAGCACGACGACGACGTCGTGCGCCGTCGCGTGACCGCTGTTGTGCACGCGCGCCGCGACGAGAATCTCTTCGCCCGGTTCGGCGACGCGCAGCGCTTCGAGCGACGCGAACGTTTCGGGATTCTGCAATGCCGGCGCGCTTTGCGCGACCAGCCGCACGACGTTCGAGCCGATGACGTCGGTCTCGTTCGCGGCTAGTGCAGCTTGCAACTCGAGCAGCGCGCCGTTTTCGATCGTCGGCGCGACGGCGTACGACAGCGCGATGCGCCGCTCGACGCCCGGCGGGACCTCGCCGAGGTCGGCGCCGTTGGGCGCGAGCAGGCTCGTCTCACCGGCGGCATCGTCAAGCGCCCGGTCGTCGACCCGTGCGCTGCCGGGGACGTAGCGCAGGCCCTCCGGGAGGCTGAAGCGCACGCGCAATCCGGTCGCCGCGGCGCCGCCGAAGTTGTAGAATGCGAACGTCGCGCGAACGGTCATTCCAGGTTCGACCGAACGGTCGGGAGAAACGACGAGCGTTCGTAACCCCTCGGGTAACGAAGGCACGCCCGGCGCGAAAGCTTCCGTCAGGGTTCGCATCAGTGCCGATTCCGTTCGGCGGTCCCGGACTGCCGACCTCGCTTGCTGTAGGTACTATGACGACGATCGCCCACCACGCCGACTACCTTTGTGATGCCGTGACCCGCCTGGGGAGCGAGAGCGCCTTCGAGGTGCTGGCGCGCGCCAAAGCGCTCGAGGCGCAGGGTCGGCGGATCGTTCACATGGAGATCGGCGAGCCGGACTTCGACACGCCCGAGCATATCAAGCGCGCCGGGATCCAGGCGATCGAAGACAACTACAGCCACTACACGCCCTCGGCCGGGATACCGGAACTGCGTGAGGCGATCGCGGAGTACGCGAGCCGCTTCCGCGGGCTCGCCGAACCCTACCGCCGCGAAAACGTCGTGGTCGGCGCCGGCGCGAAGCCGATCATCTGGAACCTGATGTCGGCGCTGCTGGATCCAGGCGACGAGCTGGTCTACGCCGACCCCACCTACCCGGCATACGCCTCGGCGGCCGGCTACCTGGAAGCGAAGACGATCCCCGTGCACCTGCTCGAGTCGCGCAACTGGCGGCTCGACCTCGATGAGCTCGCCGCGAAGGTCGGACCGAAGACCAAAGCGCTCGTCATCAACTCGCCGCACAACCCGACCGGCGGCGTGCTGACCCGCGACGATCTCGAAGCGATCGCCGCGCTTTCGCACAAGCACGATTTCCTGGTCGTCTCCGACGAGATCTACTCGCGCAACATCTACGGTCCGAGCTTCGTCTCGATCACGCAAATCGAGGGGATGCGCGACCGCACGATCGTCATCGACGGATTCTCGAAGGCGTACGCGATGACCGGCTGGCGACTCGGCTATGCGATTGCGCCCGAGGAGATCGCGAAGACGATTACGCTGTTCAACAACAACACGTTCTCGTGCGTCGCCACGTTCGTGCAGCGCGCCGGCATCGCGGCACTCACCGGTGACGACGGCCCGGTCCAGACGATGAACGGCATCTTCCGCGAACGGCGCGATGCGATCGTGTCCGGACTGAACGGCATTCCGGGCGTGTCGTGCACGGTTCCCGAGGGCGCGTTCTACGCGTTCCCCAACGTCTCGAAGATCACGCACGACGACAAGCACCTCGCGGCCTGGCTGCTGCAGGAGGCCGGCGTCGCATGTCTGGGCGGTTCGAGCTTCGGCGGGGGCGGCAAGGGGTATCTGCGCTTCTCCTATGCCGCGTCCGTCGACGACATCACCTGGGCGCTCGAGCAGCTGCGCACGGCGCTGCCGCGGTATCCCGGAGCCTGATACGAAGACCCGGCTTTACCGGGACCGGCTCGCCGTCGCGGCGGATGCCGGCTTCATCGCCGCGCTGCACGCCGCTCCGCATGCCCGCCCGTTCGTGCACGCTCCGACCGAGGACCAGGTGCGACGGCGGATCGAGGAGACCGACGTCGAGCAGCGCATCATCCTCGACGGCGACACGCCGGTCGGATTGTGGGCGCTGCACCTGCACGAGGATTGGCTGGCCGAGTTCGTTCGCGTCGTCGCGATCGCGCCGGGGCGCGGCATCGGCACGTACGCGCTGCGCCGGATGATCGCGCGCGCGTTCGACGATCTCGGCGCGCACCGCGCCTACCTCGAAGTCGTGGCGGCGAACCCGGCGCGGCGGCTGTACGAACGCGAAGGGTTTGCCCTCGAAGGGACCTTTCGCGAGGGGTACCGCGAGGCTCCCGGACTGTACCGCGATCTGTGCGCGTACGGGATGCTGGCTGCCGACCGGACGCGCTGACGACAGCCCGCTACTCGGCGGCCTCGAGCATGCAGTTGTACACGAAGAAGACGGTCTCGCGGCGGAAGCCGGTCGCTTCGTACAGGTGCTGCGCGCGGAGGTTGTCGACCGCCGTCGAGAGCGTCAGCCCAACCGCACCGGTTTCGCGCGCCAAGCGCTCCGAGCGTTCCATGAGCGCGCGCCCGACCCCGCGGCGGCGCGTGTTCTCCGCCACGAAGAGATCGTTGAGCAGCCAGAGTTTCCCCGGCGGCGTGGTCGTCGAAGCAAACGTCGGATAGAGCTGCACGAAGCCGAGGCCCTGCCCATCGGAATCTTCCGCGATGAAGATCACCGACTCGTCGTTCGCCAAGCGGTCGCGGATGAAGTTCTGCGCTCCATCGAGGTCCGCCGCCTGCCGATAGAAGACCCGGTAGGCGTCGAAGAGCCCTCCGACGGCCACGACGTCGTCGAGCGATGCGCGGCGCACCACGAACCCGTTCATTCGCCGCGCAGGCGAAGCGCGGAGCGCACCGCGCGCATCGTTTCCGCGGCGACCGCGCGAGCGCGATCGTTGCCGTCGCGCAAAATCTCGTCGACGCGCGCGCGATCGAACGATGCGCGACGCGCTCGAACCGGGCGCAAGTATGCGTTGAGCGTCTCCGCGAGTTCGGTCTTGCACGCGACGCATCCGAGCGCACCCGACGAGCACGCTTCACCGATCGCTTCGACGCGTGCCGCGTTCGAGTAACGGTGCAGCGCGAAGGCCGGGCAGATCTCCGGGCGCCCCGGATCGTTGCGCCGGACTTTGCGCGGATCGGTGACGTACGAGCGGACTTTCTTTGCCGTCGTCTCTTCGTCGTCGGCGAGGTCGATCGTGTTGTGATACGACTTCGACATCTTGCGTCCGTCGGTGCCGGGCACGGCGGGAAACTCCGAGAGCAGCGCTTGCGGTTCGACCAGCGTCGGACCGTAGAGGAAGTTGAAGCGCCGCACGACCTCACGCCCGAACTCCAAATGCGAGACCTGGTCTTTCCCGACCGGCACCGTGTTCGCGCCGAACACCGCGATGTCGCAGAGCTGCAGCAGCGGATAGCCGAGAAATCCGTAGGTTGCGATCTCGGCGCCCAGCGCGTCGATCTGATCTTTGTACGTCGGGACGCGCTGCAGCCAGGCGACCGGAACGATCATCGAGAGAAGCGCGTTCAGTTCGGTGATCTCCGGTACCACCGACTGCAGGAAGATGACCGACCGCTGCGGATCGATGCCGGCGGCGAGCCAGTCGAGCACGACGTCGTAACGCGCGTCGTGAATCGCTTGCGGATCTCCGAATCCGGTGGTGAACGCGTGGAGATCCGCGACTTCGAAGAACGCCTCCATCGTCTCGCTCAAACGCACCCAGTTTTCGAGCGTGCCGAGCAAGTGTCCCAGGTGAAGGCGGCCCGTCGGCCGGTGTCCCGACATGACGCGGGAACGGGGTGGTGACGCGGGTTTTTCGACGATCATATGTGGCGACTCGATCCGCTTGTCTACCGGCGAACGGCTGACCTGCGCGCAACGCGCGTTCCGGCAAACGGTTCGCCGCCCTCGATGGCATCACGCACGCGCGCGCGCGCGGTCTCGATCGCGGTGGGCAGATCCGATCCGCGCGCGAGCGCCGACGCGATCGATACGGCGAGCAGATCGCCGGTACCGCGCAGGTCCGCGTCGATGCGCGGTGACGCAAACGTACGAACGTCGTCCGCGTGCGCGAGCACGTCGACGGCGTCGCCGGTGAGATGGCCGCCTTTCACCAGCGCGGCGCGCGCTCCGAGCGCGACGAACGCGGCCGCCGCGTCGCGCATCGCGCCGACGTCGAGGACCGTGCGGCCCAGGAGCGCTCCCGCTTCGGCGAGATTCGGCGTCACCACCGTCGCGAGCGGGATGAGATCGTCGCGGAGCGCGTCCGCCGTCCGCGCGTCGGCCAAGGCGTCGCCGCCGCTCGCGGCCAGCACGGGGTCGACGACCACCGGGATTCCGGGGAAGAGCGCCAGCCCCGCCGCGACCGCTCTCACCGCGTCGGCGGAGACGAGCGCGCCGACGTGAAACGCAGCGACGCCCGCGTCCAGCAGCGCCGCGAACTGCGCGGCGATCGCCGGCGGGTCGACCGCCCGCAGCGCCGTGACGTGCGCCGCGCTTTGCGCGCTGACCCCAGCGACCACGCACACCGGCCGCGCGCCGTCGTCGGCGATGGCGAGCGCCGCGAAGACGAGCCCGGCGAAAGCGAGCGGGTGAGTGGTCCCGACCGTCGCGACGACCGGCGCCGTCATCCCCAGCGCTCGACGAGCGCCCGGGCGGCCGACTCGGGGTCGTCGCGGTCGAGCGCCGAGATGACGGCAGCCATCGCCGCACCGGTCTCGCGCACCCGGCCGAGGTTCGTCGCGCCGATTCCGCCGATCGCGGCGCACGGCAGCGTGGTCGCCTCGACCACGGCGCGCGTGCCGCTGATCCCGATCGGGTATCCGGCGTCGGATTTCGATGGCGTGCCGAACACCGGGCCGACCCCGATGTAGTCGACGAGCGCCGGGTCGGCCGCGCGCGCTTCCTGAGGCGTCCCGCACGAGAGGCCGATGATCCCGGCCCCGAGCGCGCGGCGCACCGCGCGCAGGTCGACGGTCGCGGCGTCCTCTTGGCCCAGATGGACGCCGTCGGCCAGGCGCGCGAGGCCCACGTCGTCGTTCACCAGCGCGAGCCCTCCGGCGGCGCGCACCCGCGCGACGATCGCGATCAGGGTCGTGCCGTCGATGCCCAGCTTAGCCCGAATCTGCACCAGTCGAATTCCGCCCCGCAAGATCGCTTCAATAAACGCCACCGGTTCGGTCCGTTCAGGATCGACCAGTGCGTAGATCCCCCGCAAATGGGAACGAGGAGCGTCGCCGCTCCCCGCCGTCGTCATCGGAGCGCGCTCGCTATTGCTGCGGGAACTGGGGGTTCACGATCGCCACGGTGATCGAGCCGGTGGTACTTCCCGCCGGAACCGGCATCGTCAGCGGCGGCGTGAAGGTGACGTTCGCCTCGTTCGTGGGATCGACTGTGAGATACGTCGTGTAGTCGGGCGCGTACGCGACGGCGGAGGCCCGCGGGGTGGTGATCGTCGGGGTGGCGTTGTTCGAGCGCGTCCCGTGCTGCGAGGTTTGTCCTTGCGTCGTCATGATGATCGCATCGGGCGAGTCGCCGGTGCCGAAGTCAAGACCGACCCACCGCCGTTGCACGCGGTCGGCGCGGCCGCGCCGAGGACGACGAGGGTGAAGGCGATGCGGCGCATGGCTGCGACTCCCGTAAGGGCGGAACGACACCGGCGGAATGGCGCGAGGCCCCCGCCGGCGGTGCGACGGTTCCGTAGCGCCGAGGTCGGTTCCTCTCGCGAGCGGGAAACTACGCGCGCGGTCCGACGGGCACGACGATCTCGAACGGCGCATCCGCGCCTTCGCGCAGCGCCGGAGCGATCGTCAGATTCCACGTGCGCTGCGCGGGGTTCAGCCGCACGGCGGAAAACGCGAGCGAACCGGTGTAGCGCGCGTTCGGCGCGAGCGGAATCCCTTCATAGAGATGCTTGTCGGTGATCGCCCAATTCTTCGTGGCGATGATGCGGTAGACGCCGCCTTTGTCGTCGCGCAGGACGCTCTTGTCGTACGGCAGCAGCGTGACGAAACGGTCGCCGAGATTCGCGAACGTCACGACGACGTCAATCCTATCGGGGAAGAAGTCGACCTTCTTCACGGTCACGCGCAAACCCGAATCTTCGACGCTCGACGTGCTCGCGAACGCGCGGTACGGCTTGCCGGGATCCTTCACGTGCAGCGCACCGTGCTCCGGCAACACGCCGAGCGGAACCGTCGCGTCCATGACGCGGCGCTCGTCGCTCGCATGATCGACGAACGCGAAGCGTTCCCGCACGAAGAACACGCGTCCGCGATCATCGCCGCGCGCACCGAGCACCTTCGCGCTCTCGAGCTCGAAGCCGTCGGCGTCGAACACGCTGCGAAAGGCGGCCGCGTCGCCGAAATACGTGCGCTCGCCGTCGGTCAACAGAGTGTACGCGTCTTCGAAGCGGCCGGCGCGCAGCGCAGCGACGTACTTCTTCACGACGGCGGTTTGCGGGCTGCTCGGAACGGGCCCGTAGCGCGGCGCGGGCGCCGCGCCGAGCGTCCCCACCGCGAGCGCGCACGCGGCGGCGACGAGCAGCTTCACGGCGATTCTCCCAGCAGCAGATCGACGATGCGCAGCAAGTCCGCCGGATCGGCATAGCGCAGCTCGATCGTTCCGCCGCGCTCCTGCGCGAGGAGACGAACCTGCGTCGCGTATTTGTAGCGCAGCCGTTCGACGAACGCGTCGTCGTTCGCATCGCGCGCCGGCGCGGTACGCGCGCGCACGCGCTTCGGCGCGGCGTCGGCTGCGAGCCGCTCCAGCGCGCGCACCGAGAGTTCTTCGTCGACCGCGCGGCGCGCCATCGCCTCACGCCGCTCGGGCGGGAACGACATGATCGCGCGCGCGTGTCCCGCGCTGAGCTTGCCTTCGCGCACGTACGCTTTGACTGCGTCCGAGAGCGAGAGCAGCCGCAGCGCGTTGGCGATCGCCGAACGGCTGCGCCCGAGCCGCTCGCCGACCTGTTCTTGGGTGAAGTCGTACGCGTCCATCAAGTGGGCGAAGCCCATCGCTTCTTCGAGCGGATCGAGGTTTTCGCGCTGCAGGTTCTCGATGATCGCGACTTCGAGCGACTCGCGGTCGTCGGCCGCGCGCACGAGCGCCGGGATCGCGGTGAGGCCCGCGCTCTGCGCGGCGCGCAGCCGGCGTTCGCCGGCGATCAGTTCGTAGCCGTCACCGTGTTCGCGCACGATGATCGGGACGAGGACGCCGAACGCGGCGATCGACGCGCGGAGTCCGTCGAGCGCGCCGGCCGCGAACGTCTGGCGCGGCTGACGGGGATTCGGACGGATCCGCGCGATGGGCAGCTGCTGGAGATCGCGCTTCGGCGCCGGCGCCGCCGTCACGTCGGAGGTGCCGCCGTCGCCGAGCAGCGCACCCAGGCCCCGGCCGAGCCCGCGTTTCGCGGCGCTCACGCGAGGGGACCGCGCGACTGCAGCGCGGGCACGAGTTCTTTTGCGAGCGAGAGGTACGCCTGCGCGCCGCGGCTCTTCACGTCGAAGAGGATCGCGGGTTTGCCGTAGGACGGCGCCTCGGAGAGGCGGATGTTGCGCGGGATCTGCGTCTGGAACACGCGATCGGGGAAGTAGCGGTGCACCTCCTCCAAGACCTCGCCGGCGAGCTTCGTGCGCCCGTCGAACATCGTGATCAGCACCCCGCGAATCATCAAGTCAGGATTGAGGCCTTCCTTAATACGCCGCACGATCGCCACCAGCTGGCTGAGCCCCTCGAGGGCGTAGTACTCGGCCTGGACCGGAATGATGACCTCGCTCGCGGCGGTGAGCGCGTTGATCGTCAGGAGGCCCAGCGACGGCGGGCAGTCGATCAGCACCTCGTCGTAGTCGCGGAGCACCGCGGCGAGGGCGGTCTTGAGGCGATTCTCCCGTTGCAGCGCCGAGACGAGCTCGATCTCGGCGCCGGCAAGGTTGAGCGTCGCCGGCACGATGGCCAGGTTCTCGACTTCGGTCGCGTGGCGGACGTCCGCGATCGCGGCGTCCTGCAGCAGCACGTTGTAGATGTCGCGCTGCACGGTACGCTTGTCGATGCCGACACCTGTCGTGGTATTCCCCTGCGGGTCGATGTCGACGATCAGCACGCGACGACCCATCAGTGCGAGGGAGGCACCGAGGTTGACGGCGGTCGTCGACTTTCCGACTCCACCTTTTTGGTTGACGATCGCGATGACGCGGGCCGTCGAATTGGCTGAGGCTACGGCGGACAAAAAACCGACCTACTCGGGCACAGCGAAGTGCTCGTCGATGTAGCGTTCCGCACGCGCGACGAGCAAGCCCGCCTCGTTCCGAGACGGGTCGTCGGTGACCTCCTCGAACAGCGCACGCAGCACCTCTCCGACTCGGCTATCCCCCGCGAACCCCGGTTCGACAAGCCCTTTGCGCTCGAACGCCGCGATCACGTCGGCACCGGTCAGGCGCAAATCGCGCACGCTGAAGGCCGGTTCCTGCGCCAGGATGTCGGCGACGCGCGCTTCGAAGCGTTCGTTCGCATCGTCCCGCTTCGGAAGACCCGAGCCGGTGATGTCGGCCCAGCGCAGCGCGAACAGCCGGTCCAAGTGCTCGCGCCCGATCCGCCGGACGAAACGCCGCAGCGTTTTGTCCTGCGCGTCGGGGTCGGCGGAGTACATGTGCTGGCGGACCAGATGGACGACCGCTTCGACGGTGTCGTTGGGAAGGCGTAGGCGCGCCAGCATCGCCGGCACCATGTCGGCGCCGACGTGCTCGTGCTGGTAGAACGTGTTGCCTCGGCCGTCCGGCCGCGGCGCCGCGGTGCGCGGCTTCCCGATGTCGTGCAGCAACGCTGCAAGCCGGAGCGTGATGTCGCCGGGCGATGCGGCGTCGAGCGTCGCGAGGTTGTGGCGGTACACGTCGTAGGCGTGCCAGTCGTTCTGATCGACGTCGATGCCCTCCAACAGCTCCGGCCACACGTGCCCGAGAACCCCGGTCGTGCGCAGAATCTCGATGCCGACCGACGGCGTCGCCGCTGCCATCAGCTTGGCGAACTCCTCACCGATGCGCTCGGCGGAGACCGTCGTCACGAGGCCGGCCGACCCTACGATGGCGGCGTGGGTACGGCCGGTGATCGCGTAGACGAACCGGGCGGCGAACTGCGCGGCGCGCAGCATACGCAGCGGGTCTTCCTGGAACGTCGCCTCGTCGACGATGTCGATCCGGCCGAACCGGATGTCCTCGATACCGCCGTACGGGTCGACCACCGCGTCGTCGGTGATGCGGCGGGCGATCATGTTCATTCGGAAGTCCCGGCGCCGCAGATCGTCCTCGAGCGGAATCGCGGGTCCGGACTCGACCGCGAAGTCTTTGTGTCCCGGCCCGGTCGAGCGCTCGCGCCTCGGCAAAGCGACGTCCGCCTCGCCGGCCGGGTGCCGGAACTTCAGGACCGCAAAGGACGCACCCACGACGTCGACCCGGCCGGCGGCGCGGAGGGTCGAGAGCAACTCCTCGGGGGCCACCCCAGTGACGACGTAGTCGAGATCCTTCGGGGGCCGATCGACGCCATCGAGCCGGGCTCGGAACTCGTCGCGGACGCGCCCGCCAACGGCGTAGACGTCGGCTTGCGGGAGGGCGGCAATCAAAACGTCGTCGAGCGGAAGGCGCACAGAGGCCCTATTCTACTGCCTGCTCGCCGTCACTGTCCTGGAATGTTTCACGTTTGTCACTACCCTGCAACGCAAAGTTGTGACTCACGTGGAACATCCGTCAGACTCCGGCCGCCCGCGGCATGCAGAGCGGCCGCTTAGCCGGGATGCCGTTCTTCCGGGGGAACCGCGGGCCGGTCGGAACGCGCTTCTCGAGCACGAGGACCCGGCGCTCGCCGTCGAGGAGGCGCTCGGACGTCAGCTCGGCCCCGAGAACCAACGCTGCGTCGGCGACGGCGTTTCGTTCGAGCGGATCGAGCGATCCGCGTTGCAGTAGCGCCCGGCCGCCGATTTCCAGGAAGGGGACGGTCAGTTCCGCAACCGCCGGGGCGCTCGCCACCGCTCGCGCCGTCGCCGTTCCGAATCCGCCGCGCAACGCCGGGTCTCGCGCCGCGTCCTCCGCCCGCAACGCCACGGCCTCGCCCTCGATCCCGAGCGTCCGGAGAGCCGCTGCGAGGAAGGTCGCGCGTTTTTTGATCGGCTCGAGCAGAACGACTCGAGCTCCGGTCGCCAGCGCCAGCGGAATCCCCGGCACGCCGTTCCCCGACCCGACGTCGATCAATGGGGAAGCCACCCTGTCGCGCAGCGTCAGAGCGTCAAGGACGTGGACCGCAAATGCCGCGCCGGTCTTCGCGCCGGTCAGATTGAGCCGGCGGTTCGCGTCGAGCACGAGCGCGACGTACACGGCGAGCCGCTCGGCAAGTGCCGCGTCGATGCCGGCCGCCGCGAAGGCCGCGAGCGCGTCGGGCTCGGGTAGTGGGACCGGCCGGCTCACGCCGGGGCGGCGACGAGCCGGTGGACGTGCACGCTCACCAGCGCGACGTCGGTCGGCGTGATTCCAGGGATCCGGCTCGCCGCGCCGAGGGTTCGCGGCCGGGCGCGATCGAGCTTCTGACGCGCCTCGAGTGAGAGCGCCCGGATTCCGCCGTAGTCCATGTCGGCCGGGAGCGCGACCGCCTCGTCGCGCGCCGCTCGTTCGACCGCGGCCTGCTGCCGCCGGACGTACCCGTCCATCTTGAGCTCGATCTCGACGCGGGCCGCGACCCCCACGTCCGTGCCAACTGGAAACCGATCGAGCACGTCGGCGACCGCAAGCTCCGGACGCCGCAAGGCATCAGCCAGACTCGCCCCGGCCGGAAGGTTGCTCCTGCCAATCACTGCGGGCGCCCGCGTCGCATTCGCATGCCGCAGCCCAGCTGCCAGCGCCTCGCGCCGCATGGCGAAGGCTTCCCAAGCGGCGTCGTCAACCAAGCCGACCTCGCGGCCGACCGGCGTCAGCCGGGTGTCGGCGTTGTCGTGGCGCAGCATCACCCGGTGCTCGGCCCGCGAGGTCAGCATGCGGTACGGTTCGTCGACGCCGCGGGTCACCAGGTCGTCGACGAGGACGCCGATGTACGACGTCTCGCGGCCCAACCGTACCGCCTCGCGCCCTTGGGCGCGGCGGGCGGCATTGATGCCGGCGATCAGACCCTGCGCCGCGGCCTCTTCGTAGCCGCTGGTCCCGTTGAGCTGACCGCAGTGAAAGAGTCCCGCGACCCGGCGCGTCTCCAAGCTCGGGTCCAGCTCGGTCGGCTGCACGAAATCGTACTCGACCGCGTAGCCGGCGCGCAGCATCACCACGTCCGCGAAACCCGGAAGGGTGCGCAGCATCGCCGCCTGCACGTCGGCGGGCAGCGACGTCGAGAAGCCGCCGACGTAGAACGTCGGCTCGTCCCAGCCCTCGGGTTCGACGAAAATTTGATGGGTCGGATTGTGGGCGAACTTCACCACCTTGTCCTCGATCGACGGACAGTAGCGCGGTCCGATTCCGCGGATCAGATCGAGCCCGTACAGCGGCGAGCGGTGCAGGTTCTCGCGCACGAGCGCGTGCGTGCGCTCGTTCGTCTCGACGATCCAGCACGGCAGCTGCGGTCCCGCGAACGCGGCCGCGCTCGCATACGAGAACGGCAGCGGCGTCGGGCTCGGCGCTTGCACCGCCATCGCTCCGAGGTCGAGGCTGTTCCGGTCGACGCGCGGCGGCGTCCCGGTCTTGAGCCGCGCGAGCGGGAAGCCCAGCCGCGCAAGCGTCGCCGAGAGCCCGATCGCCGGCGGCTCGCCGAAACGGCCTTCGGCTCGCACCTCGTCACCGCGGAAGGTCTTGCCACCCAAGAAGGTTCCGGTCGCCAAAACGACGTTCGGCGCACGCAGCAGCGGGCCGTCGCCGAGCAGAACGCCTTCGACGCGGCCGCCGCTCACGCGCAGATCCTCCGCCATACCGCGCACGACCGTCAGGTTCGCTTGTGCGACGATGGTCTCGCGCGCGACGCGCGCGTAGGCCGGCTTGTCGGCGAGCGCGCGCAGGGCGCGCACCGACGGTCCCTTCGACTCGTTGAGGAACCGCGCGTGCAGCGAGACGCGATCGGTGACTCCCGCCATCGCGCCGCCGAGCGCATCGATCTCGCGGACGAGCTGACCCTTCGCGCTGCCGCCGATCGAGGGATTGCAGGCCAGCGTGCAAATGCGCTCCGGGTCGCCGGTCACCAGCAGCGTCTCGACGCCGAGGCGCGCCGCGGCGAGCGCGGCCTCGAAGCCGGCGTGACCGCCGCCGACGACGATGACGGCGGCGTCGTCTCCGCGCAAAACGGTACTCATTGGAACGACCGCCATCGTAGCACGCTCACGCCGGCACGCACCATCGCTCCCGCCAAGCCATCGCGTGAAGATGACGAGGGCTGCGGAACGGTTCTGAAAACTACGCGGGATCGTCCGGAAAGCGGACGTACAGCGCGCCGTCCTCGTAGCCCAGCTCGCTGCGCAGGCGGTCCCGCAGGATCGCCTCGAGACGAAAGCCGGCGCGTTCGGCGACCGCGCGGCTCGGCGCGTTTGCGGCCGCGGCCAGAATCTCGAGCCGGTGCACGCCCTCGTAGCGAAACGCTCGCTCGGCGACGGCGCGCACGGCGCGCGTCATCACGCCGCGCCCGCCGAACGATTCGCCCAGCCAATAGCCGATCGCGGCCACGTCGTTCACGCGGTTGAGGTCGTGCAGATCGATCGCGCCGGCGAACGCGCCGTGCACGAGAATGGCGAACGCGTCGCCCGCGTCGCGCGCCCGGTAGTCGTCGACCGCCTCGACGTAACCCAGAACGTCGGCCGCACTGCGCGACGCGGCCGCCCACGGCATCCAGCGCACCAGCCGCGCGCGGTTCGCTTCGATCAGCGCTGCGCACGCGTCCGCATGGTCGACGCGCAACGGTTCGAGCACGACGTCGTCGTCGATCCGTATCACGGCACGCCTCTTCGCCGCGGAGCGCTGCGCCACCGCGCGGCGCGCGGCGGTCAGGCTGCGGTCAGGGTCGTATCGAGCAGCCGAGTGAGCGCGTGCACGTGCGACGTCGCCGGCGTCGGAACGCCGAGCAACGCACCGAGTTCCACCACGGCGCCCGTGATGCAGTCGAGCTCGAGCGTGCGTCCGCGTTCTACGTCTTGCAGCATCGACGTCTTGTGCTCGCCGACGCGCCGTGCGCCGTCGATGCGCTGCTCGATCGATACCGGCAGCGCGACGCCCAGCGCATAGGCGATCGCCGCGCACTCTTCCATGATGCGTCGCACGAGCGACTCGATCGCCGGATCGCGCAGCATCGTCGCGAGCGTCGTGCGGGTCAACGCGGAGATCGGATTGAGCGCGGCGTTGCCGAGCAGTTTGACCCAGATCTGCGCGCGCAGATCCGGATCGATCGGCGCCTTCAATCCGCCCGCGACGAACGCTGCCGAGATCTGGCGCAGCGCATCGTCGACGGTCCCGTCCGGCCGGCCCAGCGCGTAGCGGGTTCCTTCGATGTGCCGGATCACGCCCGGCGCTTCGATCTCGGTCGACGAGTAGATGACGCAGCCCACGACGCGATCCGGATGAAACGCCGTCGCGAGCGCACCGCCCGGGTCGACGCTCTCGAGCGTCAAATCGTCGTGCACGCCGCCGTGCCGCTGGAAATACCACCACGGGATGCCGTTCTGCATCGCGACGATTCGCGTGCGGTCGTCGCACAGCGGCGCGATTTTCGGCAGCAGCGGCGCGATCTGATTCGCTTTGAGCGCGACGATCACGCAGTCGAACGGACCCTCCGCGCACGCGTCGGCGGTCGCCGCGACCCGCACCGTGAAGTCGCCGCGTTCCGATCGCACCTCGACGCCGCGCTCGCGCATCGCGGCGAGATGCGCACCGCGCGCGATCAGCGTGACGTCGCCGCCGCCGCGCGCGATCGAGGCTCCGACGTACGCACCGATTGCACCGGCTCCGACTACGGCGTATCGCTCCACGGTTTGCATCGGCTACGAGTACCACACCGGTGACGCGGAACGGCCGAGGCCTGCGCGAGTGGTATGAATGCGAGCGCGAGTGGCCCGAAACGCGCCGCGAACGATTAGTCCGCGCGCGCCTCGCGCTCGAGCAGCGCTCGCTTGCGCGCAACCCCCCAGCGGTAGCCGGCCGGCTCGCCGTTCTCGCGAACGGCGCGGTGGCAGGGGATCGCAACCGCCAGCCGGTTGGCGGCGCATGCGGCACCGGCCGCCTGCGCCGCACCGGGGATGCCCGCGGACCGCGCGAGCGCCGCATACGACGCGGTTCGGCCCGGGCCGACCGCACTCAGCGCGTTCCACACCCGCCGCTGAAAGGCCGTGCCGCGCACGTCCAGGCGCAGGTCGGCCGGCGGGGTTTCGCCGTCGACGAGTGCCACGACCGCTGCCAGCGCGGCCCCGAGCGCGGCGTCGTCGCGAACCCGCCCGGCATGCGGGAAGTGCGCGGCAAGTGCCGCCTCGGCGTCCGCGTCCCGGTCGCCCAGCTCGATCGCGCACACCCCGCGGTCGCTGGTCGCCACCAGCACCCGCCCGAGCGAACACGCCGCCGTGGCGAACGCGATTCGTTCGCCGCGTCCCCCCGACCGGACGCGGCTGGGTGTCATCCCGAGCACCGGCTCACCATAGACCCGGCTGGTCGAACCGAACCCTGCTTCGTGAATCGCCTCGGTGACCGAGCCGCCGGCCCGCAGCCGAGCCCGCAGCCGCTCGTCGCGTCGCGCCCGCAGGTACTCGCCGGGCGTCACCCCCAGAACCCGACGGAAGACCCGCTGGAAATGGAACCGGCTGAGCCCGACATGGCGGGCCACTTCGGTGAGCCTTGGCGGCTGGTCGGCCGCCAGCAAGGTCGCCGCCCGCTCGATCAGCCGCGCCGTCGCGGAATCGGCCGTCGCGTCTTCGGGAGCACAGCGCTTGCACGCCCGGAACCCGGCGGCCCGCGCCTCGCCGGAGTTGCGAAACGGCACGATGTTGCGGCGGTCCGGCGTGCGCGCCGGGCAGCCGCTGCGGCAGAAAATCCCGGTCGTGCGGACTCCGAAACGGAAGCTCTCGTCCGGCAGCCGGCCGGCGATCGCCGTCCATTGCCGGTCATCCACGTTCTCTCTGCTATCCATCGGGTCCATCGTAGAGGCTTCGACCCCGGGACGCGTTCCGTGCGTTGCTGCGGCACTCACTTCCCGATGCAGAACCGCGCGAAGACGCCGTCGAGGACGGCCTCGGTCGCCGCTGCTCCGGTGATCTCGCCCAGGGCGGCCGCCGTAAGGACCAGGTCCGGCGCCAGCAGGTCGACCGGTGCGCCGTCGTCCAGCGTGGCGCTCGCACCGGCGAGCGCTTCACGGGCCCGGGCGACCGCATCGGCCTGGCGGGCCGAGGCGAGGTGGGGCCGCGCGAGGTCGATGGTCTCGCCGTTCCAGCCGGCCTGCGCGACGGCAGCTGCGATCGCCGCGAGCGCGGCCGAATCGTACACCGAACCACACAGGGCGTCGTGCTCGGCGGGATGACGCGACACGTAGCCGAGCGTCCCCAGATCCCGCTTGTTGAACAGCACGACCCGCGGCCGTCCGCGGGTCGCCGCGAGGATTTCGCGCGCGTCCGCGTCGAGCGGCCGGGATCCGTCGACGACCACGAGCGCCACTGCCGCGCCGGCGAGCGCGCGCTGCGCGCGTTCGATCCCGATACGCTCGATCGCGTCGCCCGGCGCGCGCAAACCGGCCGTGTCGAGCACCCGCACCCGGACGCCGTCGATCGCGAAGCTCTCCTCGATGACGTCGCGCGTCGTGCCGGCGACTTCGGAGACGATCGCGCGGTCTTCACCGAGCAGCGCGTTGAGCAACGACGACTTGCCGGCGTTGGGTGGGCCGACGATCGCGAGCGACGTCCCTTCGCGCACGATTCGCCCGCGTTCCCAGTCGCGCACGAGTCCGGCCAGCAGCGCGTCGACCTCGTCGACGGCCGCCCGGAGCCGCGGCCGCGGCGGCTCCGGAACCTCGTCCGGGTAGTCGATCGAACCGGCCAGTTCTTCGAGGACGGCGGCCAGGGCCGCGCGCGCGTCGTCGACGACGCGGCGCAGCCCGCCGGTCAGGTTCGCCTGCGCAGCGCGCGCCGCCGCACGCGACTCGGCATCGATCACGTCGGCCACCGCCTCCGCCGCGCTCAGATCGAGCTTGCCGTTGAGAAAGGCGCGACGGGTGAACTCGCCCGCTTCCGCCGCGCGCGCACCGGCGTGCAGCAGAGCGCGCAGCGTCTCGCGGGCGACGAGGGGACTGCCGTGGACGTGCAGCTCCACCACGTCCTCGCCGGTGACGCTGCGCGGCGCATCCATCGCCAGGGCCAGGCCGCGGTCGATGACGACTCCGTCGACGTCGAGGATCTCGCCGTAGACGACCGCCCGGTCCCGCAACGGCTCGCGACTGCGGAACACCCGAGCGGCGATCGCGCGGGCATCCGGACCGCTGCAGCGGACGATGGCGATGGCACCGCGCCCGGGGGGCGTGGCGATCGCCGCGATCGTCACTCGGCCTTGGGGTACACGACCAGCCGGCGTTCGGGTTCGACCCCTTCGGACTCGGTGCGCACGAACGGCGAATCGGCCAGCGCGAGGTGGACGATCTTCCGCTCAGAGGGCAGCATCGGGTCGAGCTTGATCGGGCGCGCTTCGCGCACGACCCGTTCGAGCGTGGCGAGCGCGAGCGTCTTGAGCTGGTCGGCCCGGCGCGCGCGATACCCTTCGGCGTCGATCGTGTAGTAGCGCCGATTGCTGCGTACGCCGGCGTTGATGATGTTGTTGTAGATGAGGTTGAGCGCTTCGAGCGTCTTGCCCTCACGCCCGATCAGCGACGCCAGGCGCGCACCACGGACTTCGAAATACTCGCCCTCGCTGCGCGCGATGTAGACGATCTCGACGTCGTCGAGTCCCATCTTGGCCAGAATCTCTTCGAGCAGCGCGCGGGCGGGCTTCGCCTCTTCCGGCTCGGGCGAGGGTTCGACCGCAGCCATCGGTTCGCGCGGCGGACCGGAACGCCGCGGCGGCGGACCGGAGCGCCGTTCACTGGGGCCGCTGCTCGGGACGGGGCCCCGCTTCTCGAGGTTCCGTCCGGCTTGTCGCCGCTGACCGTGGCCGCGCCGGCGGCCCCCTTCGTAGTCTTCCATCCGTCCTTATCTCTTCGCGCGCTTCCTGGGGCGGTAGGCCCGCTTGCCGTTGGCGGCGGCGGCACCGTCGCCGTCTGTTCCGTTCAGGCTCTTCGAGGCCTTCGCCGGAGCCGGCAGCGGCTCCGCGGCGGCGGCGGCGAGGGTCGCCGCGCGGCCGGGTCCGATCAGGCCGTAGCGGCGGAACATCATATACTGCTGGGCCACGGTGAAGATGTTGGTCGCCAGCCAGTAGATGTACAGCGCCGACGCCCAGCGGTACTTGAAACCGAAGAACGCGATCATCGCCGGCGACACGAACGCCATGATCTTCTGCGTCTGCGCCTGCTGCGGGTCGGTCGACGGCGGGCTGCCGTAGCGCACCGTGAAGTACATCGAGATCACGTAGAGGACCAGCAGGAAGATATCGGGGACCGCGAGGCTCGAGGCGAAGATGTCGGGGAAGCGCGCCGAAATCGCTGAGCCGATCCAGAGCCAATGCTCGCCGGTGAGGCTGCCGATCCGGCCCTGAATCGCCCAATAGAGGCCGATCAGGATCGGCATCTGGATCAGCATCGGGATGCAGCCGGCCACCGGGTTGACCTTGTGTTCTTTGTAGAGCGCCATCATCGCGGCGTTCTGGGCCTGCGGGTCGCCCTTGAACTTGGCCTGGAGCTGCTTGACGAGCGGCTGGACCTTCTGCATCTCCGCCATCGAGCGGAACTGCATGTCGGAGAGCGGCCACATCACGATCCGCACCAGCAGCGCGAGCGCGATGAGGGCCCAGCCGTAGGACGGGATGACCGAGTGGATCGCGGTCAGGACACCGCCCAGCGCATTGACCAGCGGGTCGAAGAACATGTTGGCGGCGAGCAGGGCGATCACGGGCGTCAAAGGGCCTTTCGAGTCTGAGGGACCGGGTCGTAGCCGCCCGGGTGCCAGGGTCCGCAGCGGATCAGCCGCCGCGTCGCGAGCCTACCGCCGCGCAGGAGTCCGTGTTTCTCGATCGCTTCGGCGGCGTATTCCGAGCAGGTCGGGCTGAACCGGCAAGCCGGCGGGAGGATGGGCGACACGAAGAGCTTGTATCCCCGCAGGATGGCCAGCGCGACCCATCGGGCGATCATGCCGGTGCCCCGAAGACTCGCTCGACTTCATCGACCAGCGCCTCGAACGGGAGCTCGCCGGCCCCGGGCCGGGCGATGAACACGACATCGCGCCACGGCGGCATGCCGAGCGGATACCCGTCTAAGATCGCCTTGATCCGGCGCCGAAGCCGATTGCGCACCACCGCGATACCGACCGTTCCGGCGACCGTGATCCCGACTCGCGTCCGGCGCCGGCCGTCCGCGACCAAACAGGTGAGTGCCGCTCCGGCGCGGCGCTTCCCGCGCCGGGTCACCCGAGCGAAATCGCCGCGGCGGCGGAGCGAGTCGTACGATCGCATGCTGCCGCGGTGAGCTCCGCGTCAGACCGAAAGGCGGTGACGGCCCTTCTTACGGCGGGCGGCGAGGACGCGGCGTCCGTTCTTGGTGGACATCCGTTCGAGGAAGCCATGGACGCGCTTGCGGCGTCGGTTATGCGGCTGATAGGTCCGCTTCACGAGCGAGTACTCCTGGGGGTGGATCCGGCACTGCGGACCCCGAGTGGTGCGACATGACAGTATACGAGTCGGGCGGCGTAGGCGTCAAGGAAAATCTCAAAGCTGCGAATCGTTCCTGAATTGTCCACAACGGTGGAGAGACCTGTGGAGAACCGAGCGGGCGAGCGGGGTCCCGATCCATGCTGCAAGCGGGTTTCCGGCCCGATTCCTGCATGACCCAAAGCCGTGGATACGTCAGGCGGGCCTCGTCGGGGCGCGAAGGTGCCCCCTGTGGAGAAGTGGACAAGTCCGGGGGAAAACAGCGCAGGAAGCCACCCTCGCCAGGCCAATCCCCGATGCTCATTCTCCCCCGGCGCGTACTCTGCTCGCCGGTTCGGACCATGCGGCAGGTAACTCTATGAACCAGACCAGCACGGTCGCCCCAGAAGGTCTCTGGACCGCGGCGCTCGAGCGGCTCGAACCCCGGTACAACAAGCCTGTCTTCGAAATGTGGCTGAAGCCGATGCGGTTGGTCGCCCTTACGCCCTCCGAAATCGTGCTGGCCGTTCAAACGACTTTCGCCCGGGATTGGGTGGAGAACCGGCTCAAGAGCGACATCACCGCCGTCCTCCACGAGCTGCTCGGCGGCGAGATCGCGTTGCGCGTCGTCGTCGACCCGGGCGGTGAAACGCAGACGCCCGCGACGGCTATTCCGGCCGCGCGTCCCGCGCCGGCCGACGACCTGCGGGTCGGACACCTCAACGCGCGCTACACGTTCGACGACTTCGTCATCGGAAACTCGAACCGGTTCGCGCACGCCGCGGCGCAGGCGGTCGCCGAAGCGCCCGCGATGGCGTACAACCCGCTTTTTTTGTATGGCGGCGTGGGTCTGGGCAAGACCCATCTGATGCACGCGATCGGGCATCGCGTGCTCGAACACAACCCGCACGCGAACATCGTGTACGTCTCCTCGGAGAAGTTCACCAACGAGTTCATCATCGCCATCAAAAACAACCAGACGGTCGAATTTCGCAACCGGTACCGGCACGTCGACGTGCTGCTGATCGACGACATCCAGTTCCTCGAGGGCAAAGAGCAGACCCAAGAGGAGTTCTTTCACACGTTCAACTCGCTGCACGAAGCGCAGAAGCAGCTGGTGATCTCGAGCGACCGTCCGCCCAAGGAGATCCAAACGCTCGAAAACCGCCTACGCTCGCGGTTCGAGTGGGGACTGCTCACCGACATCCAGCCGCCGGACTTCGAGACGCGCGAGGCGATTCTGCGCAAGAAGGCCGAGACCGAAAAGGTGCCGGTCCCCGACGAAGTGCTGGCCTTCATCGCGAAGGTCATTCCCTCGAACATTCGTGAGCTCGAAGGGTCGCTGATCCGGGTCGTCGCCTTCGCCTCGCTGACGAAGTCGACGATCACCGTCGAGCTGGCCGCCGAAGTCCTCAAGAACGCCGTCGCCGCCGCCCCGATGCACCGCGTTACGATCCCACTCATCAAGGAGCGGGTCGCGAAGAACTACGCGATCTCGATCAAGGAGATGGAAGCGCAGCGCCGCGACCAGCGCGTGACCCTGCCGCGCCAGATCGCGATGTACATCGCCTGGCAGCTCACCGGCGCGTCGCTGCCGCAGATCGCGCGGGAGTTCGGCAAGAAAGACCACACGACCGCGATGTACGCCCGCGACAAGATCGCCGACATGATGGAAGCCGACGAAGCGTTCCGCAACAAGATCCGCTCGCTCGTCGCCCAGATACAGAGCGAGTGAAGACCGCGCACCGCCGCTGCGAGGGGGCCCGAGAGACGATCTCGGGCCTCTTGCGTTTCGCATCGCGCCGAGGGATGGAAAAGGCGCTCCCTCCCGGGAACGTCCTTAAAATCGCTATCCCCGGTTTCTCTCCCCGGCCAGGGCACAGGGCCGGTGTGACGCCGTGGAAAAACGGGATTCGCGCGCAGATGGGGATTCCGTGGAGGGAGGCTTACTTTCGTCCACACCCCGATTCAGCCGCAACCTCGCGGCACACGCGGTGTCAAGCGGCAATCCCCGCTGTTCACCGCCTTACTGCTAGTACGGCTATCTTTCTTCTCCTAAAGACCGGACCTCAGACGCTTCTCGAAACGGTGGATCAGTGAAGTTCACGTGCAGTACGAAAGACATCGCCTCCGCGGTTGGTGCGGCGAGCAAGATCGTCAACGCGCACACCACGGTGCCGATCCTCTCGAACGTCTTGCTCAGCGCGGACGAGGGCGCGATTCGCGTGCGGGCGACCGATCTCGAGCTCACGCTCGAGCAGTCGTTCCCGGCGGAGATCGCCGAGTCGGGTGCGGTCACGGTTCCGGCGCGTCTGTTCAGCGGCTACCTCGGCAACTTGCCGGCCGGACTGCTCGAGCTGACCGGCTCGCCGTCGCGGGCATCGGTCAAGGCCGAACGCTCGAACTACGATTTTCACGCGTTGCCCGCCGATGAGTACCCGCCGCTGCCGACGGCACAAAAAGGGCAATCGTTCGCGATCGGCGCGAAGCGCTTCCGCGAAGGGGTCAGTGCGACGATCTTCGCCGCCTCGAACGAGGAGGCGCGCGGGGCGGTGCTCATGGGCACGTTGGTCGAGCTGGACGGCGATAAGATCACGCTCGTCGCGACCGACGGCTATCGCCTGGCGCGCTGGACCTCGACGCTCGAACGCGGGATCGAAGGGACGGCGAAGTACATCGTCCCGTCGCGCGCGCTCAACGAGGCCTCGCGCAATCTCGGCGGCGCCGAACTGGTCGAGGTTACCGCGCTCGGCGCGAACGCCAACCAACTGCAGTTCACCGCCGGCACGACGTCGATCGTCGTGCGGCTGGTCGACGGACAGTACCCCAACTACGGGCAGGTGATTCCGGCCAAGTTCGACCGCCGCGTCGTGGTCAACACGGCCGCGCTGATCGGCGGCTTGCGCCGCGCCGAGCTCGTCGCCGGCGACCGCGCCTCGATGGTGAAGCTCGAAGTCGCCAACCAGACGCTGATGATCACCGCGAAGTCCGACGTCACCGGCAATGCCTACGAAGAGCTCGAAGTCGAGCAGACCGGCGAAGACCTGGCGATCGCCTTCAACGCCCGTTATCTGGTCGAGATCCTCAACCACGTCGACTCGCCGCAAACCGTGCTCGAGTTTCTGGGACCGCTTTCCCCGGCCGCAATCCGCCCGCTCGAAGTCGCGGAGAACTCGGGCGAACAGCTCTACGTGCTGATGCCGCTGCGGCAGTAACCGCGTTTTTGGGCGACATCGTCACGGCGCCCTCGCAGCTCGACGTGCGGTAGGGTGCGAGTCGAAAGCGTTCGCCTCGCCGATTTCCGGAATTACGTGATGCTCGACTTCGCACCGAAACCGGGACTCAACGTGGTGGTCGGACCGAATGCGCAAGGGAAGTCGAATCTGCTCGAGGCACTCGCTATGCTTGCGACGGGGAAGTCGTTTCGCGCGCATCGTGAGAGCGAGCTGATTCGCGAAGGGGCGGAGCGCGCGGAGATCGGCGGCGAGGCACGCATCGCCGCGGGCGAGATCCGCTTGCGCTGCACGGTCACGCGCACGCCGGCGGGAACGCGCAAAAGTTTCGAAGTGAACGGCGGCAGCGTGGGCTTCGCGCGCTTTCTCGGGCGCGCCCGCGTCGTAACGTTCGTTCCGGCCGACCTGCAACTGGTTTCCGGCGGACCGTCGCTGCGGCGCGCGTTCTTGAACGGGGCGCTCGCGCAGCTCTCGCCGACGTATTACCGCGACCTCGCGTTGTACCAGAAGATCGTGCAGCAGAAGTCGGCGCTGCTGCGCGGAGCGATCGCGCCGGATCGCGAGCTGTTGCTCGCGTACAACGACGAGCTGCTGCGGCCGGCGAGCGCGCTGATCGCCGCGCGCCGCGCGTTCGTCGACGAATTGGCGACCGCGACGGCCGAGATCTACGCGCGCTGGCGCGGGACGCGCGAACGGCTCGGCGTGACGTACGCGCCGAATCCCGAGGGCGACGTCGCCGAAGCGCTGGGTGTGCAGATCGAGGCCGAGGTGCGCCGCCGCACGACGCTGGTCGGACCGCATCGCGACGACCTGCGCCTTTTGGTCGACGGGAAGCCGCTGGCGGCGTTCGGCTCGCAAGGGCAGCAGCGCACAGCGGTGCTGGCCCTCAAGGTTGCCGAATACGACGTGATGCGAGCCCGGACCGCAGACGCCCCGATCTTGCTGCTCGACGACGTGCTCAGCGAACTGGACGCGGAGCGCGCAGGCGGGTTTCTCGGCGCCGTCGAGGGGTTCGAGCAGGCGTTCCTCACCACGACGGAGCTGCCGGCGCACGTCGGCGCGGCGGCCACTTGGGCGATCCGCGCCGCAACGGTGACCGCATGCTGAAGCTGGGGGCGGTCCTCGATGCGTGGCGGCCCAAGCCTGGGCCTGGGTCCGACCCGCTCGTCGCGGTCCGCGCCGCCTGGCCGGAGCTGGTCGGCGCCGACGTCGCCCGCGCCGCCCAGCCGGTCGCCATCGAGCGCGAGGTCCTGATCGTCCTGACCACCTCGGCTTCGTGGTCGCACCAGCTGGCGTTCCTCGAGCCGGAGATCCTGCGCGGTCTCGCCGCGCTCGCCGCCGCTCCCGGGATCACCCGGCTGCGGTTCCGGGTCGGCAAGCTGCGCCGTCCGTCCCCGGCGGGCAATCGGCCGGGCGGGCCGCGCCGAGAATCCGCGGCTGCCTTTGCAGAGCCGCCCGCGAAGACCCTCGACGACGCCCTGGCGCGTTTGCGGCGATCGGTCGAGCGCAGCCGGGCGGCCCACCGCTCGCGCGGCGGGACGTTCTGCGCGCTGTGCGAGGCGCCGGTCGATGCGGGTCCCACGTGTACCCCGTGCCGGGACGACGGAGATCGGCGCCGACGCTATGCCTGCGAACGGCTGCTGTTCGAGGCGCCGTGGCTGGGCTCGGACGAAGTGCTGGCGTTGGTCGACGGCTTGACGCCCGAAGAGTACGATACGGCCCGCCGCCGGCTGCTGCGGTCGTGGTGGGACGAACTCTGGCGCGCCAACAAGCTTCTCAAGCTGCGCCAGCCGATCGACCGCGTCCGGCTGCGCAAGCTGGCCAGTTCGTTCGTCCTGCTCGAAACACGGATCGATCCGTTACGCCTCGAGATGGATTCGGCGGTGCGCAAGAACGCCCTGGGCGATCTCTACGACTTCGTCTGCACGATCGAAGCGAGCCCGTAGGCGGGCGTCCCCGGCTCGCAATGACCGGACGCGGACAAAATCGTGCTCGCGTCGAACCCCCAAAGTGAAAATGAACGACTATACCGGCGAACAAATCGAGGTTCTCAAAGGCCTCGAGGCTGTTCGCAAGCGCCCCGGCATGTACATCGGCAACACCGCCGAGCGGGGCCTCCACCAACTCGTGTACGAAGCCGTCGACAACGCGGTCGACGAAGCGCTCGCCGGCTACGCCAAGAACATCCGGGTGGTCCTCTACAAGGACTGGTCGTGCTCGGTCGAAGACGACGGGCGAGGGATTCCGGTCGACATGATCGCCGAGGAAGGGCTGCCCGCCATCGAGGTCGTCATGACGATCCTCCATGCCGGCGGCAAGTTCGGCAAGGGCGGCTACAAGGTTTCGGGCGGGCTCCACGGGGTCGGCATCTCGGTCGTCAACGCGCTCTCCGAATGCATGACCACGCGCGTGAAGCGCGACGGCTGGCAGTACGAGATCAAGTTCGAACGCGGGGTCACGAGTCAGAAGCTCAAGCGACTCGGACGGGCCGAGGGGGCCGGAACCTACCAGTGGTTCAAGCCCGATCCGCAGGTCTTCGAGACGCTCGAGTTCTCGTGGAAGATTCTCGAGTCGCGCCTGCGCGAATTGGCGTTTCTCAATCGCGGCTTGTCGATCACGCTGCGCGACGAACGGCCCGAGGAGCCGCGCGAGAAGCTCTATATCTACGAGGGCGGCATCGTCTCGTTCGTCGAGTGGCTCAACGAGAACAAGGATGCGCTCACGCCGGTGATCTCGACCAACGGCGAACGCGACGACGTCGTGGTGGAGTGCGCGTTTCAATGGCAGGACGGCTACAACGAAGTCGTCTACTCGTACGCCAACAACATCAACACGATCGAAGGCGGAATGCACCTGACGGGCTTCCGCACCGCGGTCTCGGCGAAGGTGAACGAGTACGGCCGCAAGCGCGGGCAGCTCAAAGAGGCCGACGCCAACCTTTCGACCGACGACTGCATGGAAGGGCTTACCGCGATCGTCTCGGTGAAGCTGCAAGACCCGCAGTTCGAAGGTCAGACGAAGACCAAGCTCGGCAACGCGAAGATGCGTCCGATCGTGTACGCGCTGGTGACCGAACGGCTCGACTTCTTCATGGAAGAGAACCCGAAGTTCGCTCGCGCGATCGTCGAGAAGTGCATGCAGGCGCAGCGCGCGCGCGAAGCGGCGAAAAAAGCGCGCGATCTCACCCGCCGCAAGAACGTGCTCGAAGGCAGCGGTCTGCCCGGCAAGCTGGTCGACTGCAAGAACCAGAATCCGGCCGACTCCGAAGTGTTCCTCGTCGAGGGCGATTCCGCCGGCGGCACCGCCAAGGGCGGCCGCGATCCGAACACGCAAGCGATCCTGCCGCTGCGCGGCAAGATCCTCAACGTCGAGAAGGCGCGTCTGGACAAGATGCTCTCGAACGAAGAGATCCGCACGATGATCACGGCGCTGGGCACGGGTTTCGGCGAAGAGTTCAACGCCGAGAAGCTGCGCTACCACAAGATCATCATCATGACCGACGCCGACGTCGACGGTTCGCACATCCGCACGCTGCTGCTGACGTTCTTCTACCGCCAGATGAAGCAGCTGATCGAACGCGGCTACGTGTACATCGCGCAGCCGCCGCTGTACGGCGCGAAGAAAGGGAAGCGTCAGGAGTGGGCCTACTCCGACGCCGACCTCGAAAAGATCTTCAACGGCAGCGATCCCAAAGAGTGGACCGTGCAGCAGTTCAAGGGGCTGGGCGAGATGGACGCCGAGCAGCTAGCCGACACGACGATGGACCCGCAAAAGCGCCGCCTCAAGCAAGTGACGCTGGAAGAGGCCTCCGAAGACGCCGAGCGCATGTTCACCACGCTGATGGGCGACAAGGTCGAGCCCCGCAAGCTCTTCATCCAAGAGCACGCGCGGACCGTCCGCAACCTCGACCTCTAGTCCCAGGATTCCGCTAGCGGAATCCGCTACGTTTGCCTCGATGGCCGTTCGGGGACGAGAGAAGCGGTGTTTGGTCTGAGAGCATCCCGTCGAACGGTAATCATCACCGGTATCGTCGGGGCGCTCTTGGTCGTGATCCTCGCCCGGCACGTCCTCGTGCGCGTTCTGCTGGAGGCGGCGATTTCCACCGCGACCGGCTACGAGGTGCGTTTCGGCGATCAGAAGATCGGCACTCGGCACGCGGCCTTCTTCGACGTGCACGTGGTGAAGAACGGCGATCCGGTCCTCGACGCGTCGCGGGTCGACGTCGAATACGCGCTGCGCGACATCTTCCCGGGCGGCGAGCACCGCTTCGGGTTCGCGGCGATCTCGATGCTGAAGCCGATCCTGACGATCACCCGTCACGCCGACGGCTCGCTCACGTTCTCCCGGCCGGGCGGCACCTCGGCGACGCCGCCGACGGCGACGAAGGTCGCGGCCGCTCCGTACTTCTTCACCGCCCGGGTACGCGACGGCGTGATCCGCCTGGTCGACACGGCCCCGCTCCAGCCCGACCTCGCCTACCAAACGATCGTCGGCGTCTCGATCGACGCCTCGGTGAAGTCCGACGCCCGCACCACCGCGCAGATGAACGGCGTCCTGGTGGCACGACGGGCGCCCGGCGCGCCGGTGCAACGGTATCCGCTCGCGGTGCGCTCGCTGATCGACGCGAGTCGCGGGTACGCCCTGACCCGCCTGCGCGCGCACGAACTCCCGCTGCGCGGGGCGCTGGGGTTCGTCGTCCACTCGAAGGCCGTCCGCTTCGACGACGGCGTGATCGACGACGTCGCGGTCAGCTACTACGGCTTGGGCAAGCCGCAGGGGTATTTCACCTACCGGAGCGGCGGATCGTTCCGGCTCCTCGACGGGCGGATCACGGTCCCCGCCCTGGCGCGCTCGGTCCGCCGTCTGCAGGGGACGTTCGTCTTGACCGACGGGGCGTTGACGACCGGCGGACTGACCGGCTCGATCGCGAGCGTGCCCATGCACGGGAAGGGCGCGCTCTACGATCTCTTTGGGGTCCCACGCTTTCGCATCGCGCTGGCCACCGACGGCGACCTCATGGCGTTGCGCTCACTCTTCGCGTTCTCGGCCCGGCTGCCGCTGGGCGGCAGCGCCCATTTCGAGACGATGCTCTCCGCGCAGCTGGCCCAGCCGCTGATCCGCACCTCGTTCAGCTCGCCGCGGCTCGCCTACGGCGCGTTCCCGATCGAGGCCGTGGACGGGACCGCCGACTACTACAATTCCTCACTGCTGATTCACGGCATCTCGGCTCGCTACGGCAGCGCCGACCTCGCCGTCGGCGGATCGGCCGACTTCCACGATCGCGGCAGCGACATGACCTTCGTACTCAACGCGCACGGCGCCGCCGCGAAGCTGCCGTACGTGGACGTGATCGCTCCGGACGCGACGATCGACGCGACCGCCCTCTTCCAGCAGCCGATCGGCTATGGCTTCGGCGTGCGCGGGACGCTCGCCGCGAACGGCCGCACGACCGGAGCGGGGACGTTTGCCGTCGATCGCTACGGGGTCGGCGAGTTCGGACCGTTCTCGTTCTCCCGCTCGGACGGCGAATCGCTGGCCGGCGCGTTCGAGTTGGCCCGTCCGTTTTCGGGCAGCGCCGGCTGGGTCCACCTGCGCGGCTTCCGGCTGGCGGACGTGCGCCGCGAAGCGGCCCTGCCCGGTGCGCAGATCCCTGCGCTGCCGCCGATCTCCGGCATCGTCGACGGCGACTTGGCCGGCGGGGGGACCCCCTCGAGTTTCGGCCTGGCGGGGTCGATCAGCGGTCGCGAGCTGCGCGTGGCGAGCTATCCGATCGGGACCGGCAGCGTCAGTCTGAGAGGGAATCTGTCCGACGTGCGGCTCTCCGGCATCCGCGTCGACGGGCCGATTGGGCGTTTCAGCGGCGACGGCGCCTACGGGGCGGGGATCTTCGCGATGAATGGCCGGTACGACGGGACGCTGGCCGAGCTGCGGCCGTTCACTTTCGAACCGACGGCCGTCGGCGCAGTCCACGGTCCCGTCAGCGCGACCATCGCCGGCAACCGCATCGTCGTCCAGACCACCGGTGCGGACCTCGCCGGCGGCCAGGTGCGCGGGGTCGCGGTCGAACGAATCGCCGGAACGATCGCGCTCGACGGCAAGGAGGTGCGCATCGTCGCGGCCGACGGTTCGATCGGCGGCGGCCGGGCGGTCGCGGCCGACGTCGGTGGTCCGTTCCTGGTCTCGGCCCCCGCCGTCCCCGTCTCGGCGCTGCGGCACGCGGGGATCCCGCTGCAGGCCGGGCGTCTGGCGATGTTCGGGGTCGCCGACCTGCGCGCCGGCGGCCCGCGCTTCGACGGGATCGTGGCGCTCGACGACGGGGTCGCCTCGGGATTCCCGGTCAGCGGTGCGACCGGACTGTCGCTGGCCGGAACGACGGCGACCGTCAGTGACGGAGTGGCCGCGCTCGGCACGACCTACGGCGCCTTTTCGGGCCGCGTCGAGGGGGTCGGGCGCGCGCTCGGCTACGACGTGAACGCCGACGTGCCGATCGGCGACGTCGACCAGGTGTGGAAAGCGCTGCATCTGCCGCTGCGCACCCTCTACGGGAGTTTCGCCGCCCGGCTGCGCGTCCGCGGCAGCGGCGCGCGGCCGCTCGTCGACGGCAACGTCGCGGTGCCCGAGGGGACGTACAACGGTCTGGCGTTCCGCGATGCGCGAGCAGCGGTGACGCTCTCGTCCAGCACCCTCTCGGCACGTGACGGCGCCATCACCGTCGGCTCGACGCGCGCCGCCGTCGCGGGCGATTTCTCGGTCGCGCACCGCGCGTTCTCGCTCGACGCCCGCAGCGGCAACGCGAACTTGGCCGACTTCGACGACTATTTCGACGAAGCGGAGACGCTCGCGGGAACCGGGCCGATCGCCGTCGCGTTCGCCAACGACGGGTATCGGACGAGCTCGTGGGGCCGGGTCGACGTGCGCGACTTCCGCTACCGGCGCTTCGCGTTCGGCACGACCGACGCGACCTGGTCGCAGCGCGCCGGGACCCTCACCACCGCATTGAACGTCAGCGGCCCCAAAGGTGCGTTGCGCGCGAACGGCACGATCGAGCCGGCCCAGGGCGACGCGATCGGCGCTCTGCGCAACGCGAACTATCGTGTATCGCTGCAGGCGCAGCGCGTCGACCTGAACTCGTGGTTGCCCGCATTCGGGTTCACCGCGCCGATCTTGGGATTGGTCGACGCGCGCGGCACGGTTGCCGGACGCTTCCCGCGCTTGGCGATCGCGGGCGACGCGACGCTGCAGCAAGGATCGCTCTACGGCTACGCCGTGAAGGAAGGCATCGTTCATGCGCGCAGCGACGGTGCGCGGATCGCGCTCACCAACAGCGTGATCGACCTGAACTTCGCGCGCTTCGCACTGGGCGGTTCGTTCGGACTCGACCGGCGCGATCCGCTCGCGCTCTCGGTGCACGCGACGGCGCCCGATCTCGCTGGCGTGCTCGCTGCCGTGATGCCGAAAGGTCCGCGCTACGACGTCAACGGCGTGGTGCAGGCCGACGCGCGCGTCGGCGGCACGATCGCGAAACCGCGCGTGGCGGCCGGTTTCGACCTCACGCAGGCGCGCTACGCGTCGCTCGCGATTCCGCGCGTGCTGGGCAGCGTCACCTACGATGGCGCGACACTCGTCGTGAACGACGTCGAAGCGACGTTCGCCAAAGGCAACGTGCTCGTCGCCGGTTCGCTTCCGCTGCGCCTGCAACCGTTCGGCGTCACCCCGAACGCGCCGCTCTCGTTCACGCTCGCGCTGAGTCAGCTCGATCTCGCGCCGTTCGCCGCGCTCGTCCCCGGGCCGCAGACGAAACTGGGTGGAACGGTCGACGGCCGGCTTTCGATCGAGGGCACGATGCGCGCAGCGCGCGTCGCCGGCAACATCGCGCTGGCCGGCGGCACGTACGTCTCGAACCTCGACCGGGCCGGGATCACGCATGCCGACGCGCGCCTGACGTTCCAAGGAACGAGCGTCGCGCTCGAAGCGCTGCACGCGAACGTCGGCAGCGGCACGCTCGACGGCCGCGGGCAGCTCGACTTGCCGTTCCCGGGCGTGCGCACCAACGGATACAGCATCGCGCTGAGCGCGCACGGCGCCACGATCGACAACCCGCAATTCGGACGCGGCACGATCGACGGGACGCTGAAACTGACGGCGGGCGCGAAGATGCCGGTCCTCTCCGGGGACGTCGCGGTGTCGAATGCGTCGATCCCGTTCGCCTCGATCTACCGCGCCGCAAGCTCCGGCGGAGCCGGGGCCGCCGGCGGAGCACTGCCGTTCGACGTGGCGTTCGACGTGGTCGCGACGGCCGGGCGCAAGGTGCGCGTGCAGTCGCCGATCATGGACATCGGGACGACCGGAACGGTGGACCTGACCGGAACGTTGTCCTCGCCGAAGCTGGCCGGCGTGCTCACCGCGACGCCCGGCGGCCTGTTTTCGACGTACAATCGCGTGTTTCGCGTGCAGCAGGCGACGGTTCGCTTCGACCCGGCGCAAGGCGTCGTGCCGTACCTCGACCTGCGCGCCTACGCCCACGTGACCAACCCCGACCCCGATCCGAGCCGCAACGTGATCGGCAGCGCCGACATCACCGTGACGGTGCAAGGCCCGGCCGACGAGCTGGCGCAAGGGAACGCGATCGTGTTCAGCTCGACCCCCGCGTACTCGCAGGAGCAGATCGTCGGCTTGCTGCTGGATGCGTCGCTCTTCGGCGCGGTCAACTTCGGCCAGGTGTCCAACGGCACGTCTCTGCGAGGCGCGCCCGGCGAGTCGAACGTGCTGCTGCCGCCCGGCGTGACGCCGTACCAGACCGGCGTCATCAACTTCAACCAGGAGGCGTTCTCGATCCTCAACGGCCAGGTGACCCAGCGTTTCCTGGCCCCGGTCGAGCGCGTGATCATCGACCGGCTCAGCCTGGCCGACCTGGAACTGACGGTCGACTATGGCGGCGGCGTCGGCTACACGATGCTCAAACAGATCGGCAAGCGCGACGTCTATGCCAGCTTCGGCCAGACGCTCTCGTACCCGGGTCGCACCACGGTCGGATTCACGGCCCGCCCGAACGCGACGACCTCGATCGATTTCAACTACTTCCAGCAGCACGGCTATCTGGCGATCGCCACCAACGGGAATTCGATCCAGCGATTGCGCGGTGTGCAGCCGCTGGTCGGAAACGGAGGGTTCACCTTCAACATCGTCCGGAAATATCCGTAAAGAAGACGCTCGGCCGACCGGAGCCCGGGTCCGTGCCGCGAAGCCTCGAAGGCCCTCGCGGCAGTGTGTCGTACCCTGGGGACCGGGAACGTGCGCGGCCGAGTGCGCGTTAACCCCGTATTAGGGACCACCCAAGGCAAGTGACCATTCTCGGACGTCCGGTCCTACGGAAATCTTCCGCGAGTGTGCACTTGAGAGAAGTGGTCTAAGCAGCCCGGCGGTCGCCCACGGCGCCCGGGGCCTTCCCGAAGGACGTCTCCCGCTTGTTCCAACGGCTCCGCCGCACGCCGCGCTTCGTGCTCGCCGTGTTCGCGTTTCTGGCCCTCGTGATGCCCCCGGCGATTTCAGCGCCCGCGGCACCCACCGTCGTCGCCGTCTCCGTCACCGGGAACGCCCACATTCCCACCGACCGCATCCTCTCCGTGCTCACCACGAAGGTCGGCGACCCGTTCGATCCCGCGAAAGTCCAGGCGGACCTGCGTGCGATCGCCGACATGGGCTTCTTCTCCGATCAGGCCCCGCCGGTGATCCGCCAGCGGCCCGACGGCGTCGCGGTCACCTACCGCGTGATCGAGAACCCGGTCGTCACCTCGATCCGGTTCGCCGGCAACAAGAGCGTCTCGGCCGACACGCTGCTGGCGCTGATGGACACCGCGCCCGGTCAGGTCTTCAATATCAAGACGTACCAGCAGGACGTCTTGAAAATCAACAGCTACTACGACAAGATCGGCTTCGGCGGCCAGCTGCCCTCGCACGTCACCGACGTCAACATCACGCCGCAAGGCGTGCTGACCCTGACCGTTCAGGAAGGGTTGACGGTCAAGTCGATCATCATCACGCCGCCGCCCGACTCCGATCCGGTGCTGCCGCCGAACGTGATCATCGCGGCGCTCGTGACGAAGCCCGGCGCGCCGTACTCGGAGCAGCAGCGCGACAAAGACTATGACGCGCTCAAGGCGCTCTACGAAAAGTACGACCTCAAGATCGGCGACGTCGAAGCCGGCGTCGATCCCGCCTCGATCGATCAGAAGGCCGGAACCGCCGACGTGCGCTACTCGATCAGCGTGCTGCGGGTCGGCGCCATCGAGATCACCGGCAACACGAAGACGCACGACGACGTCGTGCGCCGCGAGTTGCGCTTGCGGCCGGGAATGGTCGTCACCGACGCCGCGCTGCGCCGCGACTACGACCGCCTCAACAACCTCGGCTTCTTCGAGAAGATCGACTTCCAGGCCAAGCCGGGTCCCGATCCCAAGCGGCCGGGCCTGGTCACGCTGGACTGGCAAGTCAAAGAGCAGCGCACCGGGACCGCGACCCTCGGCGCGGGCTATTCGGGCGGCCTCACCGGCACCGGCTTGACCGGCACGCTCTCGTACCAAGAGAACAACATCAACGGAACCGGCAACGGCGGCTCGATCCGCCTGGAGCGCGGCTCGCGCATCAGCGACGCGTCGCTCTCGTTCACCGTGCCGTACCTCGGCAAAACCGAGAAATCGCAGCGCTACAGCCTCGGCGCGACGATCTTCACGCAGCAGCAGACGAACTTCTATCCGGTGTACGCCGCTTGCGTCGGCGGAGCCGGCGCGCAGGGCGGGATCGGCTCGCCGACCACGACTCCCGGCTTCATTGCGGCCACCGCGACGCCGGCGCCGTGTCCCGCCGCCGGGCAACCCTTCCCCGTCGAGATCATCCCCTCGACCACCACCAACCTGGTCAACGGGATCGTGTCGACCTACGGCTCGCGCTCGACCGGTTTCTCCGCCACGATCGGGCGCCGTCTCTCCGACGTCTACAAAGTGTCCGCCGGCGCGAACGTCCAGCAGGTCGCCGCGAACGCGCAGCTCCCGAGCGGCTACTTCTTCCCGAACCCGCAGAACGTGCTGCAGCAGAGCAGCTGCACCGGCGCATCGTCGAGCCTCATCGGCAACAGCTGCACCCTCAACAACGCGCTGGGAATCTCCGCACCGTCGATCGCGCAGATCAACTCGAGCCAGTCGTACAGCTTGCGCAGCGTGGTGCTGGGCCTGGGCGCCGATTCGCGCGACGACGTGTTCAACCCGCGCCGCGGAATCAACGCCAGCGTCAGCGACGAGATCAGCAGCCGCGCGCTCGGCTCGGCCTTCACCTACCAGATCATCACGCTCGATGCGGCGAAGTTCTTCCCGGTCGCCAAGAACATGACGCTTGGCTTCCACGGGCGGGTCGGCTCGTCAACCGGCGCGATCCCCACGAACAAGCTGTTCATCTTCTCCGATCAGGACCTGCGCGGGTACACCGACCCGGCCTACGGCACCGACATCCTGCTCGGTCAAGCCGAACTCCGCATCCCGCTGACGTCCGACCGCAAGTTCGCGATCGTGATGTTCGCCGAATCGGGCGCCACGCGGATCCGCGGCGGCACCTCGAACAACGGCAGCACGCTCGTGAACCTCGACAAGTACAACTTCCGCGGCGACGTCGGCGTCGGTCTGCGCTTCGACGTTCCGCAGCTCGGCTTGCACACGCTTCGCCTCGATTTCGCGAAGGGCAACATGGGCACGCACACCTCGTTCGGCATCGGACAAAGCTTCTAGGATGAACATGTTCACAACGCGCGGCCGCAGCGCGGCGCTCGCCTTCGCACTCGGCGCTGCCATCGTGGCGACGCCGGCGATCGGGGCAACCGACGTCACCGACATCGGCGCGATCGACCAGAGCGCGATCGCCGCGCTGCCGGCATTCGCGCAGGCGAACAAACAGATCGCCGATTACCAGCAGTCGCTGCAGAAGCAGTTCGCCGGCCGAGCCGCGCACGCGTCGCAAAGCCAGCAGCAGCAGCTCGCCTCCGAATTCCAGCAGAAGATGGCGGCGAAGCAGCGGCAGCTCCTCGGACCGCTGCTCCAGCGCGCGCAGGTGGCGATCGCGTCGGTCGCATCGTCGAAGAACCTCACCGTCGTGGTCGACCGGCGCATCGTCGTGTTCGGCGGCTCCGACATCACCAGCAACGTCCGCGATCTGCTGACCGGTATCGGCGATCCGGTGCCGCCCGTGTCGACGCCGCCGCCTTCCAAGGTCGGCTACGTCGATCAGCAGGCGATCGATGCGACGCCGAAGGTCAAAGCGGCGACCGACGAGTTCCTCAAGTTCAAAGGCGACCAGGACAAGGTCTACGGCGACAAGCTCAAGGCCGCGAAGACCGACGCGGACCGTGAGACGGTCCTCAAGGATTATCGCAAGACGCTCGACGACAAGCAGACCGCGACGCTCAAGCCGATGGTCGACGTGACGCGCGGCGCGATCGCCGACGTCGCGAAGGCGAAGGGTCTCATGCTCGTCGTCGATCGCGGGAACGTCGTGTTCGGCGGCACCGACATCACGACCGACGTGACCGCCAAGCTGAAGTGATGGATTCCGCCTTCGGCGGAATCCGCCGCATCCTGCGGCCCCCTTCGCGTGCCGCGCTGCTCGCCGTGGCCGCGCTGGCGGCGTGCGGACACGCGTCGTCGACCGCGACGACGACCGCACCGGGTACCGGAACGATCGGCTACGTGCGCATGGAGGAGTTGGTGCAGAAGCACCCCCTCTACGACCAGCTCGCGCGCTACGACCGCAGCATCGAAGCGTTCGATCTCACCTCGACCGCCCCGCGGCTGGCCGCGACCGACCCGCACCTGCGCGAGCGCGAGAAGCAGCTCGAAACGGAGCTGAGCGTCGCGGCCGACCGGACCAAGAAGCTGCTCGACCAGAAGCAGCAGCAGTATCAGCAGCAAGAATCGCAGGCCATCGCCGCCGCGCTGCGCGGTGCGGGGATCGGCGGTTCGAGCGCGCTGCAGATGGCGGGCACCGTGGACGCCACGGCCCGCCGCCAGCAGGGCGGCGTCGCGGCACAAGCGCAGCGCGACTTGGAATCGTACCGCGCGACGCTGCAGAAGCAAGACCAAGCGCAGGTCATGGCGCTGCAGAAGACGCTCAGCGAGCGAGCCGACCGCGAGTACCGAGCGCGGGCCGAAGAGCTGCAGGCCAAGGAGTCGGCGCTCCAGCTCGCGATGGCCAACGAGGACGCCTCGACGCGCTTGTCGCTGCGTACGAAGCTGACCTCGCTTGCGATGGACGACGCGGCGCGCGAAGACGCTCAGAAGCAGCTCGAGGCGCTGGACCGCAAGGAAGCCGACGCGCGGGCCGCGCAGCGCAATCGCGATCAGCAGACCCTCGCGGCGGTGCAGGTGCGCTTGCACGATCAGATGGTGCGCGACCTCAACGCGCAGGTCACGACGATTCAGAAGCGCTCCTTGAGTTCGCTCGCCGCTCGTCAGCAGACTCTCTCGCGCCAGATCCAGTCGGTCGGCGGCTCGCTGGTCCAAAGTACGACCGTCGCCGGGCGTCCGCAGCAGCAGGTCAACCCGAATCTGCCGCCCCAGCTGCGGACGCGCATCCAGCAGCTCCATCAAGATTATCAGAAGCGCTTCCAGGACGACGCGAAGACCACGATCGCCGAATTCCAGAAGACGCGCGAGGACCTCTCGCGCCGCTATGCCGAGCTGCACGGCGTCGACGTGTCGGCGCAGCGGGGCGCGCAAGCCCAAGTCCTCGAACTGCGCAAGAAGCGCGAGGATCTCTACGCTCAGATCACTGCGCAGATCGACCGGGAAGTTCGCGTGATCGCGCAGCAGCGCGGAATCGCAGTCGTTCTCAGCGACGTCGTCGCGCCCGCCGGCGGTGTGGACCTCACGCCGGACGCCCTCAAAGACATCGAAAGCCTGCACGAATAAACCAATGAGACGGATCATCATCGCGACGGCCTTGCTGGCGTCGCTCACCGCCTGTTCCGGCGGCAGCGGCCCGGCGATCGGGCTAGTGGACGAGGAGCGCATCAAGGCGAACTGGCCGAAGTTTCTCAACTATCAGAACCAGCTCTCGAACGACGCCCAGACGATCGAGCGGTCCAACAAACCGGATCGGGAGAAGCAGCGTCTGCGCGCCGCGTTGCAGGAGCGCTTCGTGCGCGATCAGAGCGAGCTTTCGAACGACGTGACGGACGCGGCCAAGCAAGTCGCCGGCGAGAAACATCTGACGTACGTGTTCACCCGGCAGTACGTCGGATACGGCGGCGTCGACATCACGCCCGACGTCGAGAAGATCCTCAAGATCGAGGAGAAGGCGACTCCGGCGCCATGACCACGTCGCCGCTGGGCACGCTCGGAGAGCTCGCCGAGCGGACCGGCGGCCGCGTCGTCGGCGACGCCGGCGTTCGGGTCGACCGGATCGCCGCGGTGGACGAGGCCGACCAGACCGCGCTGACCTTCGCGGTGGACGAGCGCTATCTGCGCACCGCAATGAAATCGAAGGCCGGCGCGGTCCTGACCGACGAGGCGCTGGTCGCGGTCGCGGAGACCTATCCCAAGCCGATCCTCGCCGTCCCGTCCGCCCGCGTGGCGCTGGCCGCGCTGTTGGCGGCCCTCGAGCCGCCCCGCCCCACCGGCCCGTTCGTCCATCCGACCGCAGCCGTCGCCCCCTCGGCAGTCATCGGCACCGGCGTGTGGATCGGGCCGCACGTCGCGGTCGGCGCACGTTCGCAGATCGGCGAGCGCACCGTCCTCGCGGCCGGCGTGGTGATCGGCGACGATGCCCGCGCCGGCGCGGACTGCTTGTTCCACCCTCGCGCCTACCTCGCCGACCGGTGCGTCGCCGGTGACCGGGTCGTGCTGCAGGCGGGTGCGGTGATCGGCAGCGACGGCTTCGGCTGGGCGTTCCTGGACGGCCGGCTGCTGAAGATCCCGCAGGTCGGGATCGTCGAGCTCGCCGACGACGTCGAGATCGGCGCCAATACCTGCGTCGACCGCGCCCAGACCGGCGTGACCTCGATCGGCACCGGGACCAAGATCGACAACCTCTGCCAGATCGGCCACAACGCGCACATCGGTAAGCACTCCGCGATCGCGGCGTTTGCCGGCCTCGCCGGGACGACGACGATCGGCGACTACGTCCGGGTGGCCGGTCAGGTGATGTTCCGCGGCCACATGACGGTCGGCGACCGGGTGACGATCGGCGGCGGATCACACATCTGGGGCGACGTCCCCGATGACGCCTTCGTCACTGGCCGGCCGGCCCAGAACCATCGGGACGAGGTTCGTCTTCAGGCCTACATCCGCCGGCTGCCCAAACTCTTCGGGCGGGTCGACGAGCTCGAGAAGCGCGAGCGATGAGCCTGCGGGGTACCAGGCGAAGGCCGAACGCGACGGGTTCGCCGAAGGCGAACCCACTAGTGCAGTATCAGACGACGTTGCGCGATGCGATCGCGTTCGAAGGGGCCGGTCTCCACACCGGCGCGGCGGCTCGCGTTCGGGTGCTCCCGGCGCCGGCCGGCCATGGCCTCCGCTTTCGTGTCGACGACGCGGTCGAGTTTCCGGCGCGGGCCGACTACGTGGTCGAAACCGTGCGGGCGACGGTGGTCGGCGTCGGCGAGCACCGCGTCTCGACGGTCGAACATCTGCTCTCCGCGCTGCTCGGTTCGGGCGTCGACAACGCGCTGCTCGCCGTCGACGGACCGGAGATCCCGGTCGCCGACGGAAGCGCCAAAGTCTTCTGCGATGCGATCGAAGCGGTGGGCTTGACGACGCTGCACGAGGCACGCAGGCGCTGGGTGCCCACCGAGACGCACCTCTTCCGCGACGGTGACAAACTGCTGATCGTCGCGCCGGCCTCGAGCTTCCGCGTGCGCATGATCGTCGACTACCCGGCGCCGATCGGCGCGCAGTACGTCGAGGCCGAGATCACGCCCGATACGTACCGTCGCGAGATCGCGCCGAACCGGACGTTCGGTTTTCTGCACGAGGTCGAGGCGCTGATCAAGCGCGGACTGGCGCAGGGCGGGACGCTCGACAACGCGGTCGTGTTCGGCACGGACGGTCCGGTGGCGCCGCTGCGCAGCCCGAACGAACCGGCGCGTCACAAGATGCTCGACCTGATCGGCGACTTCGCGCTCTTGGGCGCGTACCCGCAGTGCGAGGTCATCGCCGTGAAGAGCGGACACAAACTCCACTGCACCGCCGTGCGGGAACTGGTCGCCGCATCGCAGCACGACGAAGCCGCCGCCGGCCGCCGGCCGATGCAGTCGCAGTAGGATCGCGGGACGTGGCGCATCTCGACGTGCGCGAGATCATGAAGATCTTGCCGCACCGCTATCCACTGCTGCTGATCGATCGCATCACCGAGCTCGAACCGATGGTGCGCGCGCGCGGCTACAAGAACATCACCGCGAACGAACCGATGTTCGCCGGGCACTTTCCGGGCAACCCGCTCTTCCCCGGCGTCTACATGATCGAAGCGCTGGCGCAGCTGGGCGGCACCACGATCCTCGAGCGCGGCGACATGGCCCGCAAGGTCCCGTACCTGGCGGCGATCGAGAAGGCGAAGTTTCGCCGCCCGGTCGTCCCGGGCGACCGGCTCGACATGGAAGCGCGCGTCGTGCGCACGAAGCTGAACATCGGCTGGGTCGCCTGCGAAGCGTCGGTCGACGGCAAGAACGTCGTCTCCGCGGAGCTGACGTTTTCGATCACCGTCGACCCCTCGGCGTTCGCGAACGATGCCTCGGTTCTCCACCTGTGATCCATCCGACCGCCATCGTTCATCCGAATGCCAACATCGCGAAGTCCGTCGAGATCGGTCCGTACAGCGTCGTCGGCGAGCACGTCACGATCGGCGTCGGCGCGAAGCTGCTCGCGCACGTCGTCGTCAACGGGCGCACGACGATCGGAGCGGACGCCGTGATCTATCCGTTCGCGTCGATCGGCGCTCCGTCGCAGGACCGCAAAGCGGAAGTCGATGAAGTGTCGTTCACGACGATCGGCGAGCGCACCGTCATTCGCGAGTACGTCTCGATCCACCGCGGCACCGGCCACAATTCGGTGACGTCGGTCGGCAACGATTCGCTCTTGCTCGCCTACGTGCACGTCGCGCACAACTGCCGCATCGGCAACTTCGTCACGATGTCGAACTTGGCGCAGCTCGCCGGCCAGGTGAGCGTCGAGGACCACGCCGGGATCGGCGGGATGGCGGGGATCCATCAAGGCGTGCGGATCGGCCGGTACGCGTTCGTCGGCGGCTACACCAAGGTCGGCCGCGACGTTCCGCCGTTCTTCTTGACGGACGGAAACCCGCCGGCGGTCTACGGCCTCAACTCGGTCGGATTGCGCCGCCATGGTTTCTCGAAAGAAGCGCTGGCCGAGCTCAAAGAAGCCTACAAGATCATCTACCGCTCCGAGCGCAACGTCTCCCAGGCGGTCGCCGCACTGCGCGAGACGGTGAAGACCGACGAGGGACGCGCGCTGCTCGCGTTCCTCGAGGCCCCCTCGGAACGCGGGATCTTGAAATAACCGCGGACTCGCCCATGCGCGTCTTTTTCAGCACGGGCGAAGCATCGGGCGAACTGCTCGCAGTCGAACTGCTCGGCGCACTGCGCACGCGCGTCGCGGTCGAGGCGCGCGGAATCGGCGACGAGCGGCTGGCGCGGGCGGACGTCGAGATCGTGCAGCGCACGCGCGGCTGGGCCTCGATCGGCTTGATGGACGCGCTGCGCAACATTCCCCGGCTGGGTTTCGCCGCAGTGCGGAACGCGCTGCGTCTGCGCGCCGACCCGCCCGACGTCGTCGTGCTGGTCGACTTCGGCGCATTCAACGTGCGGTTCGCGCGGATGCTGCGGCGGCTCGGATACGCCCGTCCGATCGTGTACTACGCGCCGCCGTCGGCGTGGCTCGACAATCCCAAGCGCGCGCGCGCGGTCGCGTCGCTGAGCGATCCGCTCACGCTCTTCGGCCACCAGGCGGCGTTCTATCGCGGCCTGGGGTTGCCGATCGGGTACGTCGGTCATCCGCTGGTGTCGACGATCGCCGCGCGCGCGCCGCGTCCTGCCGCGCCGCCCGACGGCGGCGTCGTCGCGCTCCTGCCCGGCAGTCGCGGGGCGGAGATCGCGCGGCACACGCCCCGGCTGCTCGACGCGATCGCGCGCGTGCGCGAAGTACGGCCGAACGTGCGCGCCGTCATGGTCGCGGCCGACGACGACGCGCAGCGCCACATGGAGCATCTGCTGAGTTTCCGCTCGCCGCTGCCGGTCGAGATCGCGCGCGACGCGCGCGCCGTCCTGCGCGCGGCCGACGCGGCCGCGATCGCCTCGGGGACCGCGGTGCTCGAAGCGGCGCTGGTCGAGACGCCGGCCGTCGCGCTCTACGTTCTTTCCAAAGCGCAGATGAAGCTGGCGCGGCGCATCTACCGCGGGCGCTACGTCACGCTGCCGAACCTCGTGCTCGACGAACCGATCGTCCCGGAACTGCTGCAGGAAGCGGCGTCGCCGGCCGCGCTCGCCGACGCGCTGCTGGGGCTGCTCGCCGATCCGGCGAGTCAGCGCGATGGATACGCGCGCGTCCGCGCCGCGCTCGGACCCGCCGACGCGCTGCAGCGCAACGCCGAGTGGGTGCTGCGCACCGTCGCCGAAAGCCAGGCGGTCGGCGCGGTGCTGCCGGCCTGATGCGCATCTATCACACGAGCGATCTGCACGACCGCCGTCACATCGCCGAACCGATCGCGGCGCTGCGGCGCGCGCGGCCCGGTCTCTACGTCGATTGCGGCGACAGCCTGCGTGGTTCGCAGACGATCTTTCACCGCCGCGAGCCCATCCTGGCCGAACTCGATCGCGCCGGCGTCGACGTGCAAGCGATGGGCAATCGCGAGTTCCATTACCTCTACGGAGCCGTGCGGTCGCGAGTTGCGCAGATGCGGCATCGCTTCGTCTGCGCGAACCTCGTCGACACGCGCGGACGCGAGCTCCCGTTCAGCGCCGACGTGACGCTGCGGCGCGACGACGACGGCACGCCGTGGACGCTGCGCTTCTTCGGCCTGCTGGTCGTGCAGTATCCGACCCGTTCGCCCTGGGAGCGGCTGTTCGGCTGGCGGTTTCTCGATCCGATCGAGACCGCGGCGCGCATCGCCGACCAGACGCCGCCCGAGATCACGCTGATCGCGCTCTCGCACTTGGGCTTGCGGCACGATCGTCTGCTGGCGCGCGCCGTCCCGCGGCTCGAACTCATCCTCGGCGGCCACAGCCACGACACGCTGCCCGCTCCCGAGTACGTCGGCGGCGTGCCGATCGTGCACGCCGGTCCGTACGGCGCGTACGCATCGCGAACGGAGTTGGTCAAGGACGCCGCCGGCCGCGCAACGATCGCCGACTTCGCATTGGAACCCCTTGCCTAAAGTGCTCTTTATCACCAACGGCCACGGCGAAGCCGCCATCGCCGATCGGATCGCCGGAGAGCTGCGCGCGCTGGCACCGCTGGTTACGGAACATCTCGGGCTGGTCGGTGAAGGGTTCGGCAACGGCGCGTTCGCGGACGTCGGACCGCAGCGCACCATGCCGTCGGGCGGACTGGTCGCGATGGGCAACCTGCGCGCGTTCGCACGTGATCTGGGCGCGGGCTTTCTCGGACTCTTCGCGCGTCAGCTGGCGTTCTTGCGCGCGTCGCGCGGGCGCTACGCCGCGGTCGTCGCGGTCGGCGACGCCTACGCGTGCGCCCTGGCGCGCATCGCCGGCGCGCCGCTCGTCTTCGTCGGCACGGCGAAGAGCGTGTACGTCGCAGCTTACGGTCCGGGCGAGCGGCGCATCGTCGGAGCCGCGCGCCGCATCTTCGTGCGCGATGCCGCGACGGCCGCGGAGCTGCGCGCACGGGGCGTCGCGGCCGAAGCGCCCGGCAACGTGATCGTCGATCTGCTGGCGACCGCCGAACGCGTCGATTGGCGCGCGCCGGTACGGCTCGCGCTGCTGCCCGGTTCGCGCGAGCGCGCGTACGGCGACGCGCTGCGGCTCGCCGACGTCGTCGCGCGGCTGCGCGCCCGCACGGGCGCGCTGGACGCGGTCCTCTCGATCGCGCCGAACCTCGATCCCGCGCGGTTCGCGCCGGCGCTCGAACGCGGCGGGCTGCGATCGTGGAACGGCGCGCTCGGCGCGCTCCTGCACGGTGCGACGCTCGCGCTCGGCCAGAGCGGGACGGCGAACGAAGCCGCCGCGGCGCAAGGGCTGCCGGTCGTCGCGCTCGAGCTCGACGGCGTGCCCCGCGACGCCTGGTACCGCAAGCGCCAGCGCGGTCTGCTCGGCGAGGCGCTGCTGATCGTTCCGGGCGAACCGGACGCCGCGGCCGCCGAGATCGGCGCGCTGCTGGCCGACGACGAGCGGCGCGCGCGCATGGGCACGACCGGCCGCGAGCGGATGGGCGGCCCGGGCGGAGCACGCGCGATCGCGCACGCGATCGCCGGGCTAGCCGCAGCCTGATGCGCCTCTCTTCGCTCGGTCAGATCGTGCTCAGCGCGTTCGTGCCGCTGTACGGTACGCTGGTCGCGCTCGATCCGGCTCGCCCGCCGATTCCGCCGTTGGTCCCGGCCGCGGTCACGATCGCGATCGGCGTGCTCGCACTGGCGGCACTGGCCGCCGTCGTCCCGGCCGCGCTGCGCTCGGCCCGGCGAGACACGCTGACGCTGGCGTTCCTGGCGCCGGGGATCGCGTCGCTGATCTCGTCGCTGACCGGCTTCGACCCGGCGCCCGGAGTCGGCTTGAGCATCCTGGTACTCGGGCTCGGCGGGGCCGGGCTCGCGCTGGCTCGCGATGCCGATGCCGCCACGACGCGCGCCGCTCTCCATGCCTTCCTCTGGTCGGCGCTGGCGGCGTCACTGCTGGCGCTCGCCATGGTGCTCTCGCATCGTCCGGTCGCGCTCTACTCGTACGACAACGGCCGTGCGGTCGGGACGTTCATCAACCCGAACGAGCTCGCGGCATATACGCTGGTCGGCTTGGGCATCGCGCTGCCGCTCGCGGCGGTCGCGCGTAATCGGCTGGCCGCGGTCACCGCGGCGGTGCTGCTGGTGACGCTCGGCGCGACGTTCTCTCGCTGGGGAGCGCTCAGTGCGGTCTGCGGCGTCGCCGTGTACGCGCTGGCCAGCCGGGCGAGGCTGCTGCTCGCGGCGGCACTCGTCGCCGCACTGGCCGGGATCGGGCTGAACGCGCTGGCCGGGGCCCAGCACCACAATCCGCGCGACACGGAATCGCGCGCCGTCGCCTGGCGTACGGGGCTGACGACATTCGAGCGCTTTCCGCTGCTGGGCGTCGGCCCGCTCGGGTTCTCGAAGACGTACGACGCCCTGCGGCCGCCCGAAGCGCCTGGCCCGCAGACGCCGGTCGCCTTCGACCCCCATTCACTCCCGATCGCGTTCGCGGCGGACGGCGGTCTCCTGGCCGTCGTGACCCTGACCTTCTCGCTCGTGGTCATCCTGCGCCGGACCTTTCGTGCGGCGCGCGCGGCCAAGCAGGTGCCTCGTGCGCTCGCGCTCGGCTTGGCGGCCGGTTTGATCGCGCTCGTGATCGACTGCGGAATCAACACCATCAGCATCTTCTTTGCGCTCGGTCTCCAGGTCGTGCCGCTTGCTCTCGCCGTAGTACGCAACGATGCGATCTAAGGTGGTCGCCGGCATCGCCGGGCTGATCTTGGCGGGCTGCGCCGGGCGGGTCTCCGCGCCCTCACCCGCTCCGGCCGCCCGGGCCGCCTCGGCCGCGCCGGTCGCGACCGCGACCCAGGTGCCCGTCCACGTCGTCGGCCAAGGCAACGCGCGCACCCCGGCGGTCATGACCTGGTCGAAAGCGAACCGGAAGATCTACACGATTCGCGCGCTCTCGTTCGTCGGCAACGCCGTCGGCGGGACGAACGGCTCGGCGGTCCTCGACCGGCCGCACATCACGTTCATCGATCGCACCGGTTCCGCGACGGTGGCCGACGCACCGAAGGCCACCGTGAAACAACGCGACAACAGTATCGATATGATGGGCGGCGTTCGCGCGCGAACTGCGGAAGGCGGCATCCTGACCTGTGACAACCTGCGGTACGACGCGACAACCGAGCGACTCCACGGCGAAGGGCACGTCGTGCTGACCGGTCCGAACGGCTTGCAGCTGAACGGCGATCACCTCGACGGCGACGTGCGGCTCCACGACGTCAAGGTCTGGTCCGGGGGTCGAGGGTGACCGATCGCATCGTTTTGCGCGAGCTGGTCAAGGCGTACGGCGCGCGCACGGTCGTCAAGGGCGTGAGCGCCGAAGTCGAGCGCGGCGAAGTCGTCGGCCTGCTCGGTCCGAACGGGGCCGGGAAGACGACGACGTTCTACATGGTCGTCGGCTTGGTTCGCCCCGACGGCGGCTCCGTCGTGCTCGAGCGCGACGGTACGGCGCGCGAGATCACCGGTGCGCCGATGCACGAGCGGGCGCGCGCCGGCATCGGGTATCTGGCCCAAGAGAACTCGATTTTCCGCAAGCTCTCGGTCGGCGACAACCTGCGGCTGATCTGGGAAATGAACGGGGTCCCGGGCGCGGAGCGCGAGCGACGCCTTCCGGAACTGCTCAGCGAGTTCGGCTTGGAAGATTTCATCGACGCGCGTGGCGACTCGCTCTCGGGCGGCGAACGCCGCCGGGTGGAGATCGCCCGCGCGATCGCGACCGAGCCGGCCTTCCTACTGCTCGACGAACCGTTCACCGGCATCGACCCGATCGCGGTGGCCGACATCCAAACGATGATCCGCCAGCTGCGCGACCGGGGGCTCGGCATCCTCATCACCGATCACCAGGTGCGCGAGACGCTCACGATCGTCGATCGCGCGTACATTCTCAACGACGGCAAGATCGAGGTCAGCGGTTCGGCGCAGGACGTGCTCGACTCGCCGATCGCCCGCAAGTTCTATCTCGGCGAGGGCTTCAAGCTGTGACGGCGACGCCGGCGCAGGCGCTCGGACACACCGCAGCGCGCGCGCCGCTGTGGCCGCCGACGATCATGGACCGCTACCTGGTCGCCGAGCTGCAGGGTCCGTTTCTGTTCGGACTCTCGGCGTTCACGCTGATCTTCGTCGCGACCCAGATCCTCGCCATCGGGCGGCTCGTCTCCGAAGAGCACGCACCGCTGTGGGCCGCGGTCGAATACTTCCTCTTTCAGATGCCGTACTATCTGCTGCTCGTCATCCCGATGGCGATGCTGCTCGGGACGCTGCTGGCGATGCAGCGGCTCTCCGGCGAAAGCGAGGTCACCGCGCTCAAGGCGGGCGGGATCTCGCTCTCGCGCATCGTCGCGCCGCTGCTGCTGGTCGGCTTCCTCGTCTCGCTGTTCTCGCTGATCGCGCAAGAACTGTTCGTGCCGTTCGCCAACGACAAAGCGGCGTTCGTGCGTCAATCGGTCATCGAACACGCATCCGGAGCGCTGTCGAACCTCTCCGCGGTCACCCCGCTGCCCGGCGGCGGCAAACAGGTGACGATCGCCAGCGCCTTCGACGTGCAGACGCAAGCCCTGCTCAACGTGACGGTCATCCGGTACGATGCGCGGCAGAAGCCGCAGGAGTTCATCATCGCCGATCGCGCGACGTACGTCGCGCCGACCTGGACGTTCGAGAACGCGAAGACCTACCGCTTCTCGCCCGACGGCACGACTGCCGTTTCGACGTTCCCGCAGCTGGCGGTCGACATCGGCGAGCGGCCCAATCAAGTCGCCAAACAATCGCTCTCGATCACCAACCCCGAAGATCTCTCGCGTGCCGAGATCAAGGAGCGGCTCGATTCGGGTCAGCTCTCGCCTCAGCAGCAGCGGCTCTTCACCGCGAGTTACGCCGCCAAACTGGCGCGCCCGTTCTCGGCGTTCGTATTCACCCTGATCGCCGTCTCGTTCGGGTTGCGCGCGGTGCGCGGCGGCGGAACGGGCCTGGGCTTCGGCATCGCGATCGCGATCGTGTTCATCTACTACGTGTTCTCGACGATCTTCCTGACGCTGGGGAGCATTGCGACCTGGCTCGCCGGACCCGCCGCCTGGACGCCCAACCTGGTCTTCACCGTGATCGGCGCGACGCTGCTGCGCCGGGCGTCGCGCGTCTGATGGAACGCTAGCGCAGCATGATCAGCGTCTTGCCGGGAATTCTCTCGGTGTTCGGGATCACGGTCGTCGCGGGCGTCATCGCGTACATCGGCGACCGCGTCGGCCATCAGGTGGGCCGCAAGCGGCTCACGATGTTCGGCCTGCGCCCGAAGTACACGTCGACGATCGTGGCCGTCGCGACGGGCATGCTGATCGCGCTCTCCGTCACCCTCGTCGCGCTGGTCGCGTCGAGCCAGGTTCGCACGGCCTTTTTCCGGCTCGGCCAACTCAACGCGCAGATCAACGCGCTGCAAGCCCAGGCGGTCGCGCAGCAGCAGGAACTCAACACGACCCGCAACGCCAACATCGCGATCCCGAAGGGCGGATTGCTGGGTCCGGGGGCGCTGATCCAGACGTCGCTCGGCGAGGCGCAAGAACTCCGCGTGTTCTCGGCATTCTTCGACGACACGGTCCGGATCGCGAACCAGAACGCGCGCCGGGTCGGACTGCTGCCCGATAAAAAGAAGTCCACCGATCCCCAGGTGCGCAACGACCTGCTGGCCGTCTTGCGCGACGCGCACGATCACTGGGCCGCCGCCGGCGACGCCAAGTACCCGCTGCTCTTCCTGCCCGTCGCCTCGCAGAATCTGTTCCGCAGCGAGCCGGTCTCGATCTCGTTCGGATCCTGGCCGGACAAGCGGCTCTACGGCGACGGCGAAGAGGTTGCCTCGATCGACGTCGAGGGCGGGCGGCCGCTCAGTCAGGCCGACTACAGTGCGATCCAGTCCCGCGCCTTCCGCGCGCTCTCGGAACGCGGGATGCCGTACCCGTTCTTCGCCTTCCCCAGCGGCTTCGACCCCACCAAAGTCGAAGCGGCGGCGGCGCAGATCACGCGGGTGAAAGGTCGCTTCCGGCTGGTCGCGCGCTCGGAAGGCGACCTCTATCCCCACTCCGCGCAATTCAGCCTTGCCGTCACGCTGGAGCCGCGGTCGTGATCCCGGCGGCGGTGACGGTGCTGGGCGTGGATCCGGGAACGCGCAAGTGCGGGATTGCCGTCGTGCGGGAGGCCGGCGCACCGCCGACGCTCGAGATCGTCCCGATCGACGCGCTGGCTGCGCGGCTGCGCGCGATCGTCGCCGAAACGCCGGTCGACGTCGTGGCGATCGGCCGCGGCACGAACGCCGCGGCGATCACCGAGACGGTGCGCGCGCTCGGCCTGAACGTCGAACTGGTCGACGAGCGTGAGACGACCCTGCTCGCGCGAGCTCGCTATTTTGCGGATCATCCGCCGCGCGGGTGGCGCCGGTTGATTCCGCGCGGGATGCTGCTCCCACCGCGCCCCATCGACGACTACGCTGCCCTCCTGATTGCGGAGCGTTACCTCAAGGGACGTTAATAGAAGCAGGGGAGGACTCCCAACGGTCGCTTCGGTATAGCGACGTTGGCATGCGTTCCGTTTCGAGCGCGTCCTCGTCGTGCCCGCCGCGGTTGATTCCGAGACGGGTTCTTGGCGCCGGTATCGTTCGGGGAAACAGCGAAACCCGATGGTCCGTCCGAGCCGCGAGTGCGCAACCGAAGCCGATAGCACGTCCCACTTTTCACGGAGGACACGATGAAGCGTCTCGCTACCCTCGTCCTCGCAGCGGGCTTCGGATTGAGCTCGCTCGTGGCGTTGGGTCAGAGCGTCTCCGCCACCCCATTTTCGGACGTGCCGGCGAGTCACTGGGCCTATCAAGCGATTCAGTCGCTGGCCGCGGACGGTCTGGTCGAGGGGTATCCCGACGGCAAGTTCAAGGGCGACCGCCCGTTGACGCGCTACGAGATGGCGGTGATCGTCGCACGCGTCATCGCGAAGCTGCAGGCCAACGGCGCCGGGTACGCCTCGAAATCCGATCTCGACAAGCTGCAGAAGCTCATCGATGCTCTCAAGGACGAACTCGATTCGCTCGGCGTGCGGGTGACCAATCTCGAAGACGCGCTCGACGCGCTCGACAAGCGCACCAAGTTCGCGCAGTCGATCCAGCTGCACGGCTCGATCCTCGACAACAACTCGTACCGCCAGCGCTACGGCGTCCCGCAGACGATCTCGCATGGCGCGATCGATCCGTTCGTCAACGTGTTCCTCACCTCGCCCGACAACAACAGCCCACTCGAACAGGCCGGCGCCGGAAACCTCGTCCGCTTCGACGACCGGTTCAACTTCACGTACACGATCAACGAGAACCTGACCGTCTCGATCCCGGTCCACATCATCAACTACCAGTACGGCGGCGAGTTCACGCCGCAGGCGAAGTACTCGATCCAGCCCGACGTCGTCGTCAACATCGCCAGGGCCGGCGCGCTGACCAACCTGTACCTGCGCGACGGTCAGCTCGACAACCTCAAGTCCTCGCGCGTCGGGCTGACGTACCGCGCTCCCGATGCGACGCAGCAGGGTCCGGGATACGAAAACCCGCTGCAGCCGTACGAGAAGGGCTACGAGATCGGCGGTGTGCTGAGCGGGCTCACCGAGTTCCAGTTCTCGTGGACCCGTATGGATCAGACGTTGATCAACACGCTGACGAACGTCGCCGATCCGAGCGGCGAGTTCGCCAACAACAACTACTTCTACGCGATCGATCGCCCGCAGACGAGTTACATTCAGCCGGGTGCTCCCGGGTCGGCCGCCGGCGCGCTGAAGACCGACGTCTTCACCGCCGGGTCCGGCGGCCTCGCGTCGGTCTACCTCACCCGCAAGGCCGTCGTCGGCTCGGTGTACATCAGCTCGGCCGGCGGCGTCGCTTGCACGCCGACCGCCGCCGGCTGCCCGATCGCCGGAAATGGCTGGTACTACATCGACGCGACCAATCAGGTCGTGTTCACGGTTCCGCTGCCCCCCGGCGAGGTCGTGGCGATCACCTACACGGGCCTTACGTACACCAACAACTCGCAGTACCAGCGCTACCATTTCAACGCGCGCGTCAACCAGAAGATCAAGGGTCTGCCGGGCGCCGAGGTCGGTCTCTCGGTCAGCCGCATCTTCGATTTCGCCGACCTCTCGAACTCGCAAGGCACGAACTTCTACCAGTCGGCGCCGAACTCGAACGCGGCGGGCAACGGTTTCGGCGTCGTCAGCGACACGGTGTTCGGGCTCGATACGCAGCTGCCGCTGGCCTTCGTGACCCTGGGCGGCGACCGCTCGCAGCACCCGGTGCTCTTCGCCGAGGGCGCATATAGCAAGTTCACGCCGGACTTCTACAACACGCCGGCGATCACCGACAGCGCAGCGGTCGTCGGGCTGCGCCTCAAAATCTCCCAAGTCACGGCGTCGCTGCAGTATCAGGCCGTCGGTCCGAACTTCCTCGACGGCGCGCCGCTGCGCTATTTCGGCCCGAGCCCCTCGACGTTCCAATTCTGGCGCGGCAACTACTTCCCGCAGTTCTACGGCTTCGCCAACAACGTCGGGATCAACAAGACGTTCGACCAGATCGGCGGGTCGTCGTCCGGCAACTCGACGCTCACGTACATCTATCCGGTGTTCAACCCGTTCGTCGCGAGCGGCCCGCAGTTCTTCAGCGCGTTCGCGCCCAACTCGCAAGGCTTCACGCTCAACGTGAACACGCCGATCCAAGTCGGCAACGTCAAGCTCAACGGACGCCTGCTGGGACAGCATCTCCAAGAGCTCACGCCCAACGGCTTCGGCCAGCTGGCGTACGGCCCGGGCTTCGCGTCGAGCCAGAAGCTCAAGTTCGACAAGTTCGAAGGCGGCCTGCAATTCGGACTCCCGGTGTTCGGTCAGAACGTCGCCGTCAACCTGAGCGCCGCCACCGAGCACCTGTATCGCCACGACCAAACCGCTCGCCCATACGTTCCGTTCAACCCCGTGACGGGTGGACCCGATCCCAGCAGCCAGGCGCTGCTCAACGCCTATCTTGCCACCCCGGGGGCGACGGCGCCGCTGTTCTATCCGAACTACATCGACGAAACGCACACGACGCTGGCCGCGGGCGCGTCGGTGCCCGTCGCGCGAAACCTCACGCTCGGCGTCAACGCCAGCAGCCAGGCCTTCCGCGGCGCGTACGGCACCACGCTCAGCCAGAACATCGCCGAGCGCAAGGACCAGTACCAAGGCTCGCTCACGTACAACATCCCGAAGACGACGAGCTCGATCACCGCGTTCTTCCGGAATCAGAAGTACACCGACAACGTGCTTCCGACGTACAACTTCAACCAGAATCGCGAAGACCTCAACTTCACGATCCGGTTCTGAGCTCCTGACGGACCGATCCGCCGTTCTGCGAACAGAATGCCCCGGGACCGCGAGGTCCCGGGGCATTCTCGTGGTAGGTCGTCATCGTGCTCCGACTGCTCCTCGTGCTCGCCGCCGTCGCGCTCGCCGTCTGGCTGGGCGCGGTGCAGCTCGCCTCGTCCGCGGCGTACGGCGACCTGGCCGTGCGCCCGTCGCTGCCCGCCGCGCTCCACGCTCGCGTGCCGAATCTGCTGCACGCCGCCTTGGGCGGCCCGCGCGCGCGCGCGGCCGCGGCGCTGCAGGCCGGAGATCTTGCAGGCGCGCAGGCGATCGTCGCGACGCTGCCCGACGATCCCGAGACGTTCGACCTGCGGGGCCGCCTGGCACAGGCCAACGGCCGGCGCGACGAAGCGATCGACGACTACGTGCGCGCCGGCGACGTGGTGCGCGCACAACGTTTGATCGACGAGCTCTCCGCCGTCGATCCCGCTCGCGCGCTCGCCGACCAGCAGCGCCTGGTCACGCGCCTGGGAAACAACGCCGCCGCCGGTGAGGTGACGGGACAAGCATGGTGGCGCCTGGGCCAGCTGCAAGCCGCCGCCGGCTATCGCGACGCCGTGGGACGCGCCGAATACTGGCGCGATGCCGAGACGTCGTACGAGCGCGCGCTTGCGCTCGGCCCGAACGAAGAGACCTATCTGCTCGCCGCCGGCTTCCAATCGCTCGCGAACGGCGACGTCGCCGCGTCGCAACGGTGGTATGCCCGCGCAGCTGAAGTCGTCCCCAACAGCGCCGATGCGTACGCCGGCCTCGCTTGGGTCGCCGCCGCATCCGGCGACTGCACGCGCGCGCGCCGCGAACTCGCCCGCGCCCGCACGCTCTACGCAACGACGACGACGGCCGCGCACGGTGACCCGGCCGACAATGCCGTCGTCGGCGCCCCGCTCAAACGCTGCACGCAGTGATCGTCGCGCTCGACGGACAACTCGCGGTCGGTACCGCCACCGGCATCGGCGTGTACCAGCGCGATCTCGCCGCGGCGCTGTGCGTCGCCGGCACCGACGTGCGCGTGTTGCGCGCGCCCTGGCTCGATCCGTGGCGCTTCGATCGCCGCGTGCTCTGGGACCAAGCGCTGCTCCCGCTCGCGGCCGCGCGCAGCGGCGCGACGCTCCTCCACGCGACCGCCGGCACGATGCCGCTGCTGCGCACGCTGCCGACCGTCGTCACCGTCCACGATCTCGCCTGGCACCGCGTCCAAGCGCACACGCGCCCCTACGCCCGCGCCTACTTCGGCACGCTGCAATCCCGCGCATACCGCGGCGCGGCAGCGATCGTGTGCGACTCGCACTTCAGCGCGAACGAATACCGCGAGCTCATCGACCCGCACGCGAACGTCGACGTCATCTACCCCGGCGTCGACGAACGCTTCGCCCGCATCGTGCGCACGCCCGACGAATCGCCGTTTGCGCTGGTCGTCGGCACGGTGGAAGCACGCAAGAACCTCCTGGTCCTCATCGAGACCCTGCCGTCGATCCCGACGCTGCGCCTCGTCTCGGTAGGCCCGCACACGCCCTACGCCGACGAGGTTTGCAAACGCGCCGCCGAACTCGACGTGGCCGACCGCATCGACCTGCGCGGCTACGTCACCCCGGCCGAACTCGACGACCTCTACGCACGCGCAGCGTGCGCCCTAATCCCCTCCCGCTACGAAGGCTTCGGCTACGCTCTCGCCGAGGCAATATGCGCCGGCCTCCCCGCACTCGCCGCGAGATCATCCTCGCTCATCGAAGTAGCAAACGGCACAATCCCGCTACTCGATCCCGACGACGTCGGAGCCTGGACAGACGCAACCCAAGCGCTGCTCGCGCATCGCACCGAAGCGGAGCACACCGCAGCCCGCGCAAAAGCAGTGCTCCGCTTCGCCTGGTCAACCGCCGCAACGCAAATGCGGCAACTCTACGAACGCATCGTGTAGCACACGAACGTCGCCGATTCGCTGCACGCACCCCCGCCCTCCCCGCGAGCCACAATCCAAAAAGGCTAGTAGATCGGCGACCCAGGAGCGCCAGGCGCCGCCGACCCATCATCCTGGGCGAAGATCAAGCGCAGCGGATACGTCGACCCGCCTTCCGGCATCGTCACGACGCGAATGCGCCGGAACGTCCCCGCCGTGATCGTCTCCTGCCAGATCTTGAACTTCGAGAACGCCGCGAGCGCGTGCGCCTGGACGAGCGTGCCGTCGATCAAGAACGTGCCGGTCGCCCGCCCGCCGCGCGGGTTCGCGTACAGGGCGATCGAACGCGCCCCGCGCGTCATGTTGACGATCACGACGTTCATCGCTTGCTGGACGCCGTAGTCGCCGCTGAGCGCTTCACCCGAACGCAGGTTCGGCAGCGGAAGCTGACCGATCGGGATCTCGAGATCCTCGCCGTCGACGTCGTAGTAGCGGTCGAAGTAGAAGGTCGGCACCGGATAGACGCCGCGCGCGTGCGGCGCGCCGCCGGCGAGCAGCTGCGTGGTGTCGGTCGATTGATCGACCGGCGCCTTCGCGTCTTGTGCGACGAGCGCGAGGTCGACCGGATCGCCGGTGACGAGGCGCAGCTGCAGGATCGCGCTGACGATGTTCGTCGCGGGGAGTGGATGATCGACGAGGTTGACGGTCGCGCCGGGCGGGATCGTCGTCACCGACCCTTCGTTGCGCGCCTGACGCACCAGGAAGCGTTTGGTCGAGAGATGGCCGACCTCCATCTCGTTGGTGCCCGGACCCGCGCTGCCTTCGATCATCTGCACCGTCGCCGGCGCGTTCGATGAGTTGCGCGCCTTGAGCAGGATGCGCCGCGCCGGCTCGGTCCCGGGATTGTAGTGGTAGTACAGGAAGCGTTGCGCTTGCGCGCGGTCGAGCCGTGCGGTGAACAGCACGCCGTTGGCGGTCAGCCGCTCGGGATAGTCGCTCACTAGCAGCCGCGCCGGTTCGATCGGCGGGAGCGCCGTGTTCTCGATGACCACGTGCGTCGTGCCGGTGACGGTGAAGTAGCCGTCGCCGACGATCGTGACCGGAACGTCGACCTCGGCGCGATTGTCGAGCCCGACGTCGCGGCGGATCGGGACGCTGTCCGGCGAGACCGAGACCGACGCGCCGGGACGGAACGTCGCAGCGTGTTCGACCGCATTCGCGATCGCCTCGCGCAGGTAGTCCGCGGTGGCGGGGTTCCCGGTAACGCGCAGGGTCGTCTCGTCGGCAGCGGTGCCGGCGGCGTAGGCGACGCGCACCGGAACGTCGCGCGTCACGTTGCGCGCGTCGGTGAGGGTGACGGTCGTCGTCCCGAGCTTGACGCCGGTCACGTACAGCACGCGCTGGACCTGATCGACGACGGCCGTCGCGACGGTCGGATCGGCGACGGTCGCGGTGACGGCTCCGAGGACGCCGTTGATTCGCGCGTTCGCGGTCTTACCGGGCTCGACGCCGACTTGCGGCGGGTCGACGATGATCGGCGGCGGCGTCGGCGTCGGCGTGGCGACGGGTGCCGCCGACGGCGACTCGAGCGGTGAGGGGACGCCTTCCGGCGAGCCGGACGCCGAGGGCCCGGGGGACGCGGGGGCACCCGGCGGCGTCGGCGGCGGTGCGGGCGTCGTGACCGCTCCCGGCGGGTTCACCGCTCCGCTGGGCGCGGGAACCGGCGGATTCACCTGAGCTGCCGCGGCGAGCGCGACGGCGCACACGAACGCGAGGCTAGAGAACGGCGCGATGACGCGTCGCAAGCGACTCCTTTTACGGATAGGTACGGCTACGCGATCATCTTCGCGTCGCCGGCATCCCGAGAGACGGCCGAGGCGAGAAGCGTCTTGTACCCGACGTTCGGGAACAGGACGGTGACCAAGTCTTTCTCGGCGCGTTCGACCGTGCCTTGCCCGAACTTGCGATGGTACACCACGTCCGCGATGCGGTAGCCCGACGAGGTGAAATCGCGGCGACCCTGGAGGCAGTTGTCGCACGCGCCGCAGGTCTCTTCGGCGTAGTCCTCGCCGAAGTAGTTCAGGATGAAGCGGCGGCGGCAGCCTGTGGTCTCGGCATACTGCAGCATCATCGCCAGCTTGGACTGGTCGTACTTCTTCTTGGTCTCGTAGTTGGCGAGGTTGAGGACCATCTCGCGCTGCTCGCGGGCAGCGTCGGTCAGCACGTACTTGCTGCGCATCCCGTTTTCGATGAAGCCGCCCTTCTTGAGCAGCGCCAGGACGACTTTGAGCTTGGTCAGCGGAAGCTGCGTGATCTTGCGCAGGTCGGTCAGGCTCACGCCGCCCTCCTGCTCGCCGAAGATCTCGAGCGTGCCGAACACCTTCTGCACTTCCTCGATGTCGGGATATTTTCCGGTGAGGAAGTAGTTCTGCACGCGCGTGTCGCTCATGCGGTAGATCAGCACGCACTTCGAGAGATCGCCGTCGCGTCCGGCGCGCCCGGCTTCCTGCGTGTAGGCTTCCACCGAACCCGGCAGATCGAAGTGCACGACGAAGCGGATGTTCGGCTTGTCGATGCCCAGGCCGAACGCGTTGGTTGCAACGACCGCGCGAATCGCTTCCTGCATGAAGAGCTCGTGTACCGCGGTCCGGTCATGCTTCTGCAGCTTGGAATGATAGACGGCGGCCGGCAGGCCGAGCTCATCGTGCAGGTACTGCTGCACCTCGAGCGCGTTTTTAATAGTCGCCGTATAGACGATTCCGGTGCCGTCGAGCTCGCCCTTGAGGAAGAGATCCTTGAGCATCTTGAGCTTGCCGGCTTCGCTTTCGGCGCGACGGACTTCGTACTGCAGGTTCGGGCGGTCGAAGCCTTTGACGATCGGCTTGACGTGCGGTATGCCGAGCTGGAGCAGAATGTCTTCGCGCACGGCCGGCGTCGCCGTTGCCGTGAGCGCGAGCACCGTCGGATTGCGCAGCTGCTTGATGACTTTGCCGAGGTTCAAATACGCGGGCCGGAAATCGTGGCCCCACTGCGAGATGCAGTGCGCTTCGTCGACGCAGAAGAGCGGAACGTGGAGGTCTTGCAGGAGGCCCACGAACGCGTCGTCTTCGAGTTTCTCCGGCGTCACGAAGACGATCTTCATTTGGCCGGACGCGATGCGCGCCATGGCCGCGATCTCTTGGTCTTCGGAGAGCGTCGAGTTGAGCGCGACGGTGGAGGTGACACCGCGCTCGGCCAGCATGTCGAGCTGATCTTTCATCAAGGCGATCAGCGGCGAGACGACGATGGTCGTCCCTTCGAACAGCAGCGCGGGCAGCTGATAGCAGAGCGATTTCCCGGCACCGGTGGCGAGAATGGCGAGCGTGTCCTCGCCTTCGAGGACGCGGCTGATCACTTCGACCTGGCCCGGGTTGAAGCTGTGGTAACCGAACTTCTCGCGCAGCGCACCGTGCAAATCGTGGGTGGGCTCCATCGTTCCTCTCCAGCCGACCCGATGAACGGCCACACCCGCTTGAGAAAGCGGATGCGGCGACCGTCGAAAGGGCCGGCGCATTCCGGGTACCCGACCCGGCTCTCCTTAAAACGTCGGCGCACGGCGTTCGGTTGCTCATCGACGGCCACTTTATGGGCCAGCTCGGGCGGCAGCGGACACGCCCCGGCTTGCCTCGCTCTCGCGTGAACGGGAGCCGCCGGAGCGCTCCCGGAAAGCCCGGAGGTGTCGCTCTACCGAACCTGGCGGCCCCGGACGTTCGCCGACTTGGTCGGTCAGGACGCGGTGGTCAAAACGCTTACGACCGCGCTGGAGACCGGCCGGCTCGCCCACGCGTACCTGTTCTCGGGCCCGCGCGGTTCGGGCAAGACGTCGGCCGCGAAAATCCTGGCGCGCTGCATCGAATGCGTCAACGGGCCGACTGCCTACCCGGACAACACGTGCGAGAACTGCCGCGCGATCCTCGATGGGACCGCGCTCGACGTGCTCGAAATCGACGCCGCGTCGAATCGAGGAATCGACGAGATCCGTGCGCTGCGCGATGCGGTGAAGTTCGCGCCGTCGACGATGCGCAGCAAAGTCTACATCATCGACGAGGCCCACATGCTGACCAAGGAAGGTGCGAACGCCTTCCTCAAGACGCTGGAAGAGCCGCCGGAGTGGGCGGTCTTCATTCTGGCGACCACCGCGCCGGAAGCGTTGCCGCCGACGATCCTCTCGCGCTGCCAGCGCTATGCGTTCCGCCGGATCGCGATCCCAACGATGATCGCGCGGATGCGCGAGATCGCTGGCGCCGAAGGGATCGTGATCGACGATGCCGCGCTGGGCGCGATCGCGTATCGCGCCGACGGCGGGCTGCGCGACGCGCTGACCATGCTCGAGCAGGTCGCGTCCTTTGCGAACGGACCGGTCGACGCCGTGGTCGTCGATGCGGCGTTCGGGCAAACCGGGCGTGCCTTCGCACGCGCGCTGCGCGACGTCTCGCTCGACGGCGATGCGGCGGAAGCCCTGCGCATCATCGACGACGCGTCGGACGCCGGCACCGACATGACCGGACTCATCCGCAGCACCGTCGCGGAGTTTCGGCACCTGCTGGTGGCCCGAGTCAATCCCGACCTGCTCTCGCGCGACCTGGCCGAAGACGACGCGCAGGCCGCGCGCGAGCGTGCCGCCGCGACCCCGCAAGCCCGGATCGTGCGCGCACTGCGCCTGCTCGCCGACGCGCTCGCTGCGGCGCGCAATTCCGGCAACGCGCGCCTCGAGCTGGAGAGCGTCGTGCTCCGCTTCGTCCTCCAAGGCGAGGATCCGACGCTGGACGCGATCTCAGCCCGGCTTGCCGCGCTCGAAGGCGGACAGCCGCGCCCTGCAGCGCCGGCGCCGCCGCGTCGGGAGCCGCCGCCCGCCGAGTCGCGGCCCGAGCCGGTCGCCGCGGTTCGCGCCGAACCGCCGCCGCCCGCCCAAGCCATCTCCCCATTGCCGGTCTCGGCTCCGGCCGCGCGACCGGAGCCGGCGCCCGCCGAGCGGCCCGCCGCCAGCGTGGAGCCGATCGGCGCCGCCGTGCCGCCGATAGAGCTCTCGCTGCAGAAGGTGCGTACGCTCTGGCAGCAGATCCGGACCCGAGCCGAAGAGGTGAAGCCGTCGCTCAACGCGCCGTTGAGCCGTGCGACGGTCGAAGGGCTCGAGCGCGACACGATCGTGCTGCGTATCCCGGTTCCGCCGATGGCCGAGGTCGTCAAGCGCGAGCTGCCGGCGCTCAGGCGCGCGATCGCGGCGGTCACGGGCCGCGCGCTCGACGTGCGCGTCGTCAGCGGCGCGAGCGCGCCGCAGCCCCAGACCGGCGTCGCCGACGCCGGCGGCGAAGAACCGCCCGACGACCTGATGCGCTACGCGCTCGACACGTTGCCTACCGACACACGCGAGGGATCACGAACACGATGAACCAGGCTCAGATGATGCAGCAGATTCGCAAGATGCAGCAGGACATGGCGCGCGTCCAGGAAGAGCTCGCGAACACCGTCGTCGAGGGAAGTGCGTCGGGGGGACTCGTGACCGTGGGGATCACCGGCGAGTTCCAGGTGAAGAAGGTGACGATCAAGCCCGACGCCGTCGATCCCGACGACGTCGAGACGCTCGAAGACCTCCTGGTCGTCGCGCTCAACGACGCGCTGGGGAAAGTCCACACGCTCAACTCGACCAAGATGGGCGCCGTCACCGGCGGCCTCAAGATCCCGGGAATGTAGTCGGAGCAGCACGATCTCGACCACGATCGCGGCCCCCGTTCAAGCGCTGATCAACGAGTTCAGCAAGCTGCCGACGGTGGGCCCGAAGACGGCTGCCCGGCTCGTCTTCCATTTGCTGAACCGCCCGCGTGCCGATGCCGAAGCGCTCGCCGACGCAATCGTCGCGCTCAAGGACCGCGTGCGGATGTGTACGCGCTGCTTCTCGATCACCGAGGACGATCCGTGCGACATCTGCGACGATCAGCGTCGTGACGGCGCGATGATCTGCGTCGTCGCGGAGGCGAAGGACGTCTTCGCGATCGAGCGGACGTCGGCGTACAACGGCCGCTACCACGTGCTCGGCGGCCTGATCTCGCCGATGGACGGCATCGGCCCCTCGCAGCTTCGCGTGCGCGAACTCGTCGACCGGGTCGCCACGGAAGCGCCGACCGAAATCGTCGTCGCAACCAACCCCAATGCCGAAGGCGAAGCGACGGCGCTCTACCTCTCGCGGCTGCTCGCGCCGAGCGGGGTCAACGTCACCCGCCTGGCCTACGGCTTGCCGATCGGCGGCGACCTCGATTACGCCGACGAGAACACGCTCGCCCGCGCGATCGAAGGCCGCCGCACGTTGTGATCGTCAAGCTCGCAATGACCGTGCGGCTCCCATGACGTGGGGCCCGTTTGCGTGCGGCCCCTATGATGCGTGCTGTTTTTGTCACTCGGGGCTTGTAGAAAGTGAGGCGACGAGCGTATCTCCGATCGCTACCGTTCCCGGTATGACGACCTCGCAGTAGATGCCCATGACGTTGGCGCGAGTGCGGGCGACTTCGCCCAGGACGCGTGGGTCGCTTTCACCGGTCGCGATGTCGTAGGTGGTGGTGACGCAGCGTTTGATCGTGTCGACGACGTACAGGACGACGTCGCCGGTGCGGATCGTCGCGCCGACCATGTCGCCTTCGCGGTTGGCGAATCCGGGCGCCGCGCGAACGAAGACGTTCGGGCGCCAGCGGAGCGGGTCGAGCGATTCGCCGACCAGCGCTTCAACGTCGTGCACCCAGAGGTCGAGGAGAATCGAGACGGGACGCGCGTCGAACCAGCGCGGTTCGTCGCGCGCCAGCGTGACGAGGACGTTCGCGTCGGCGGCATACGAGGCGGCAGTCTCCGGATCGCCGGTCAGGTGCAGCCGCGACGATTCCTTGCCGCGGAACGGCTTTCCGGCGCGGGCGTGGGTCGGTGTCTCGACGAGCAGTGCCGTAGTGCGATCGCCGGCGAGTCCATCGGGGAGAATCTCGACCCGCGTCAGGGGCTCCGCCTTGAGGGCCTTGACCGGATAGCGCCACAGTGCGGCGATCGTCCCGATGTCCATACCGTCCGGGGATTCGTGACGAGCCCGCGCGAACGCTCCCGCCGCGTGCAGAACACGGAGCTGCGCCCGTTGGGCGCGGGCGAGATTCTCGATCGTGCGGTGACGTTGTTCGTTCGCCGTTTCGTTCCGATCGTTGCCGTCTTGTCGATCGCGATCGTGCCGCTGATGCTCTCGGAGGCGCTCATCGCGCCCGGCTCCGCGCGGATGTTCACCGATCTCGGCCGCGTGCTGACGTCGACGAACGGCGGGAGCGGCTCGGTCGCGGCGGCCGCCGCGCTCACGCGCGATCAGGCAGGCGCCGGTCAATACGCGATCGTGATACTGCTCTCGATCGTCGTGCGGCTCTTGATGTGGAGCGCGATCCTGGCCGTCGCGTCGGCCGCGTATGCCGGCGCGACGACGACGTTCGGCACGGCGTATCGGCTGGCGCTCCGCTGCTGGCCCGCTCAGGCCGTCGTCGCCGTCACCTTCGCGATCATCGGGTCGGTGCTGTTCGTCCCGGTGCTGATCGCTTATGCGATCGCGATCGCTGTCGTCTTCGGTCTCATCGCGCTCCATGCGGAGGTGGTCGCGGCGATCTTCGGCGTCGTGGCGGCGATCGTCGTGCTGGGCGGATTCTTGCTGCTCGGTGCGTGGGTCTACATGACGTACCAGCTCGCCAGCGCCGCGGTCGTGATCGAGTCGATGAACCCGATTGCCGCGATCACCGCTGCGCTGCGGCGCAGTTTCGCGCGCCAAACGTGGTGGCGCACCGTCGTCGCCGGATTGATCGCACTGACCCTCACGCAAGGCGCCGCGCTCGTGTTCGTCGGATTGGGCCTTCTCGTTGCGTCGCTCGCGCACGTCGCGCAGCTGTCGTTCGTCATCCTGGGTCTGGGCACGATCGTCGTCGAAGGCGTGCTGGCGGTGTTCGTGGTCGTGTTCTCGACCGACGTGCGCGTGCGGCGTGAAGGGCTCGACCTGATCGCGCTGACGGAGCCCGCCCCGGTATGATCGTCGCCCGTCCGCTGACCATCGCCGAGATCTTCGACCGTACGGTGACGCTCGCCGTGCGGCGATGGCGGCCGATCGTCCTCCTCGCGCTCCTGAGTGCCATACCGAGCGTTCTGGCGCGCGCCGCATCGCACGGCCAAGATCCGACGGGTGCAGCTCTTGTCGTCTACCTCGTCTGCAGTGCGGTCGTGGGTGTGTTCATCTACCCCGCGTTCATCCATATCTTCGCCGACGAGGCGGAGCCGCGCTCGGTCGCAGACGTGCTCAGCCGGGCGGCACGCGACTTCTGGCGCTCGCTGCTCGCGAATCTGCTGATCGGCACCGCGATCTTTGTGCCGATCTTGCTGCTCATCTTCGCCGTTGCGGTGGGCTATCTCTTCGCTCACCTTCCGGACGCAATCGTAGTGGGAGTCGTGCTCGGCCTGCCGACGCTGGCTGCGCTCCCCATGGTGTTTGCGATTCTCGCGATCGTCTACCCAATGCTGATCCTCGAACGAACGGGACCGTGGGGCACGCTGCGCAACGCACGGCGTCGTGCCGGACGCGGCGGATACGTTCGCACATGGCTGCTCGGCGCGGCCATGGTCGTGGCGGTGGAAACCCCCGCAATCGCAATCAGCATCGCGCTCGATCAAGTCGCGAAGGTGCTCGGCGGCCTTTGGTGGCTGGCGCTCCCCGGAATGTTCGTCGCCTTGATGATCACCACGGCCGTAGGCTCAGGACTCTCCACCATCGCGGCGATCGACTATCGTTTGCGCGCTGAAGGAACGGACCTCCAGGCGGCGCTCGAGATGCCCGTGCCGGCGTGAACGTGAACTGGCCGCACGGCGATCCGCGGGCGGTCGCGAAGGCGATCCTCTCCGATCGTCGCTACCACGCTTTGCCGCGGCCGGCGCCGAAGACGCTGTGGGATCTGGTGTGGGACGCCGTGCGCAAGTGGTGGAACGATCTCACCGCGCCGCTCGGACACGTACTCGGCAACGACGTCGTCACCCAAATCGTGGGTCTGGCCGTGCTGACGGTCGCGGTGGCGTTCCTTGCCTACGTGGCCTACCGATTCGCGCGTCCGTATTTGCGAACGCGGCGCGAGCGCGCCCGTGCCGCGGCAAGCGCGCTCGCGCAGGACGGCGATGCGGCGACGCTGCGCGCGCGCGCGCTCGCCGCAGCGAACGAAGGTCGGTACCACGACGCCGCCGCGCTGCTGTGGGCGTCCGCGCTGCGCGCGCTCGACGAGATCGGGCGGGTCCGCTACGACGCTGCGCGCACGCCCGGCGAGTGGCGCCGGGAAGTCCGCGACCCGGCGTTCGACGCCTTCGCGCGCGACGCGGTGATCGCGCTGTTCGGCGACCGCTCCGTGGATGAAGCGTTGGTCGCGCGGATGCGTCGCGCGTACGACACGATCGTGACGCCCGCGTGAGACGCGACGTCGTCGTCGCGATTCTGGCGGTCGCTGCAATCGCGCTCGTCTCGCTGCTGACGGCGCGCGGGCCGGAACCTCCGAAGTGGGCGACGCACGCCAGCGACGATTATTCGTTCGGCGGCTACCGCGCCTGGTACCAGCTGATGTCGCGCGAAGGCGTGCGCGTCGCCCGCTTTCACGACCATCACGACGCGCTGCCGGCGGCTGGGGTCGACACGCTGGTCCTGTCGTTTCCGCAAGATGGGAGCGGCGCGTTTTGGGACGGCTCGGAGCGCGACGCGCTCCAAGCCTGGGTGCGCGCGGGCGGCCGCTTGATCGACATCGGGATCACGCCCTCGGTCGGCCGCGATGAGGACATCAAAGACGAAGCGGTCCTCGGCGATGACAAGCCCGTCGACCACGGCCCTCTCCGCGGCCCCTGGGCGGGCGAAGTCTCGTCGCTTCCCGCGCGCGGGACGTTGCGGCTCGTGCCGCAGCCGCACCATCGTGTCGACGTCTTGCTGCGCGACAAGTCGGGACCGCTCGTCGCGCGCTACACGCTCGGCCGCGGTGAGGTGATCGCGATCGCACCGGCCGCGGCGTTCGAGAATCGGGCGCTCGCTCGCGGCGACACCGCGCGCCTGGCGTATCTGGCGGCGCGGCCGCGCCGCAGCGGCGGGACGGTCGCCTTCGACGAGACGATCCGCGGCGACGTCACCGAAAAGCCCTGGTATCTTGCGCTCAACGTTCCCGAGCTCGTCGCGCTGGCGTTTCTTCTGCTGGCCGGGCTGCTGTGGCTCGCCTACGGCCTCTTCCCGCTCGGACCGCCGATACGGCTACGCTCGCCGCGCGAACCGACCTCGCGCGAATTCGTCGATGCGGTCGCCGCGCTCTACGCCCGCGTCCGCGCGCGCGAGCACGCGCGCGACGCGTTGACCGCCGATGCGCGTCACAACCTCGAGCGCCTGCCGCGCACCCCGACGAACCTCGCGCTAGCGGTGCGCATCGCCGGCGCCGCCGCAGATCCCGTACCCGACGACGCGACGCTCGTCGCCGTCGCCGCTCTCGCCCGAACCGCTCGTGAGGAGACCATCCGTGCAGGACGCAACGCCGCAATCACTCCCCGTCGAACGCCTTCGGGCCGGGCTGGCGCAGGTCGTCGTCGGAGGTGACCGCGTCGCGTTCGCACTGCTGGTCGCGCTGCTCGCGGGCGGTCACGCGCTGATCGAGGGCGTTCCGGGAACCGCGAAGACGCTGACCGTTCGCGTGCTCTCGCGGCTGCTCGGCGTCGACTACGGCCGGATTCAGTTCACCCCCGATCTGATGCCGTCCGACGTCGTCGGAACGACGGTGTTCGACCAGCGCAGCGCGACGTTCTCGCTGCGCAAGGGTCCGATCTTCACCAACGTGTTGTTGGCCGACGAGATCAATCGCACGCCGCCGAAGACGCAGGCCGCGCTGCTCGAAGCGATGGAGGAACGGCACGTCACGATCGACGGAACGACGCATGAGCTGGGAGCGCCGTTTCTGGTCTGCGCGACGCAGAACCCGATCGAGTTCGAAGGGACGTATCCGCTGCCCGAAGCGCAGCTCGACCGGTTTCTGGTGCGCGTGCGCACCGGCTACCCGAGCGCGGCCGACGAGCGCGCGCTGATCGCGCGGGCGGTGGCCGGATTCGACGCGCGCGATCTCGACGCGGCGGGCGTTACGACGGTGGTGACGCGCGAAGAGCTGCTCGCCGCGCAACGCGCGGTGCGCACCGTCCACCTCGCCGAATCGCTGCAAAGGTACATCTACGACGTCGTCGCCGGCACCCGCGCCTCGGCCGACGCCGCACTCGGCGCGAGCCCGCGTGCCGCCCTGGCGCTCGTCGTCGGATCGCAAGCAGCGGCGTATCTCGACGGTCGCGCGTTCGCGACGCCCGACGACGTGAAGGACGTCGCACCGGTCGTTCTGGCGCACCGCATCATCGTGCGGCCGGAAGCAGAACTCGACGGGACGACGGCCGACGACGTCGTCGCTCGCGTGTTGGCGAGCGTGCCGGCACCGGAGAAGTAAGGTTCCGTACTGGATCGCGCCACGCGGCGTCGCGGCGGTGGCGGCGATCGGCGTGCTGGCCTACGCGCTGGCGTGGGCGCAGCCGTGGCCGGCCGCGGTCGCAGCCGGCGTGCTGGCGCTTGCGGCGCTCGTCGGACTCGATCTCGCCTTGCTGCGCGACCCGTTGGAGATCGTGCGGGCCGAACCGCCGCGGCTCGCGCTCGCGCGGCGCGATGCGTTCTCGTACGAGATTCGCAACCGCGGAAGCGTTGCGCGCACGGTCGCGCTGGTCGAAGCGCCGGCCGCCCGGCTCGCGATCGACACCGGTGAGGCGCGTGCCGTCGTTCCGCCGCGCTCGCGCGTAAGCGTGCAGATCGGCGTCGTCCCGCGCGAGCGCGGGCGCACCGCGCTGCGTTCGTACCACGCGCGCATCCGTTCGCCGCTCGGCATCGTGGAGCGGCGCCGCGCGTATGCGGCACCCGTCGATCTGCGGGTGACGCCCGACCTCTCCGCGCTGGACCGCAGCGGCGATCTGGTCGCCCGCACCAAACTCCTCGAGACCGGCGTGCGGCGCCTGCGCCGGCGCGGCGCGGGCGGCGAGTTCGCGAGCTTACGCGAGTACGGTCCCGACGACAGCTTTCGCGCGATCGACTGGAAGGCGTCGGCGCGGCGCGGCAAGGCGATGGTCGCCACGTACGAAGTCGAGCGCGCGCAGCAGATCGTCGTCGCGATCGACGCCGGACGCTTGATGACGGCGCGCCTAGGCGACCGCCGCAAGCTCGACTACGCGGTGTCGGCCGGTTTGGCGATCGCCGCGATGGCGCGGCTCGCCGCCGACCGCGTCGGAGTATATGGCTTCGCGGGAAAGGCGCTGGCCAAAGTGCTGCCCGGAACGGGGACGCAGCACACGGCGCGGCTGACCGACGCGCTCTCGGACCTCGAGCCGCGTTTCGAAGAATCGGACTACGAGCGCGCGTTCATCGATCTGAGCCGTTCGCTTCGACGGCGCAGCCTGGTCGTGCTGTTCACCGATCTGTTCGATCCGGTCGCGTCGAGCGTCGTGCTCGGTGCCGCGCAACTGCTCGTGCCGCGTCATCTGGTGCTGGTGGTGCTGATGAACGACGCGGCGATCGCCTCGGCGCTGCGCCGCACGCCGCGCAACGCCCAGGATGCCTACCGTGCTGCCGTCGCGGCGAGGTTGTCCGAAGAGCGAGCGCGCGCCGTGGCGACGCTACGCGAGCGCGGGGTCCTGGTCGTCGACGTCCCCGCGGCCGAGCTCACCGTCGCGCTGCTCGACGCCTACGTTGACGTCAAGACGCGCGGCCTGTTGTGACCCCGCGCCGAGCAGGTACGCGAGCAGAGCGATCGCCGTAGCGGCACCGATCGCGCCGCGGACGGGGATCGAGAGGCGCTGCGGCGAGATGAACCCCTCGATCGTGCCCGCGACGCACAGCAGCAGCGCGACCCCGATCACGAGCGTCGCGGCGCGGCGCGCGGCGAGCACCAAGGCGTCGGAGCGGCGGGCGCGTCCCGGCCGCAAGTAGCCGGCCGCGAGCAGCAGTCCGGCGCCGCCGGAGATTTGAATGGCGCTGAGCTCGATCACGCCGTGCGGTGCGATCGTCGCCCAGAAGTCGGGACCGAACCCGACCTTTCCGTAGAGCGCGCCGAGCGCGCCGACCATCAGCCCATTGGTGAGGATGATCCACCCGGTCAGGAGCCCCCCGGTCATCCCGCCGGCGAACGCGACCACGGCGACTCGGATGTTGTTGGTGATGATCTCGGAGGCGACCGCGGGCGAATAGGCTCGGTCGAAGCCGAAGTTGGTGTCGTGCAGCGCCTTCGTCACCGGCGGCAGCGGCATCCCGGGCAGCAGCGCGTGCGCGTTCGCCGGATCGCTCCACACCGACGCGAACGCGATGAGCGCCGAGACGACGGTGATCAGCGTGCAGAACCCGATCGGCATCCACGAGCGGCGCACTTCGCGCGGAAAGTCGCGCACGACGAACGCGCGCACCCGGCTCCACCCGCTCCGCGCCGTAGCGACATAGACGACCGCATGCGCCCGTCCCGTCAACCGATTGAGATGATCGAGAATGACCGGATCTTCACCCCGCGTCCGCGCAATCGCCAGATCGCTCGTCGCCGCCCGATACGTCAGCGCCAACTCATCGACCTCATCAGCCGACAACGCCCGCACCCCCCGAGCCGCCGCCCGATCCACCAGCGCCCCCAACCGATCCCAGCGCTGGCGCCGGACTGAGACGAATCGCCGTTCGCGCATGGTGGAAGCTTCGCCCAGGGAGCTCGCCGTCCCGGTCGCAAACAGCAGCATGGTCATGAACGCCACGTTCGCAGACGGCAGAACGGTGATGGACCGAGCGCAGCAGCATCCTCCGCGTCGCGCACCGTCGTTGCGAGGTCGAACCCGGGGGCCCCACGCCATAGGCGTGGGGGGCGCGCAGCCTAGGGCGGAGCGCCTTTAAACTGGAACGCACGCTTGAGATTCGTACCGGTGAGGCCGTAGAGATACGCTACGAGTTGGCGGGCCTCGGCAGCCGGTTCTTGGCGGTGGTCGTCGATGGGATCGCGCAGACGGTCATCGCGATCGCGGTACTGATCGCGTTCACGTACTCGAGTGCGGCGCTCGAGCGAATGCTGCCCCATGCGGCCAACGTGTCGGCGTGGCTGTTCGCCGCGCTGGTGCTCGTCATGTTCGTCATCGTCATCGGATGGTTCATCGTCTTCGAGATCTGGTGGTCGGGGCGGACGCCCGGCAAACGCGCGCTCGGGCTGCGCGTCGTCCGTGACGGCGGGTTTCCGCTCGACGCCGGCGCCGCCGTCGTGCGCAACCTCGTGCGGTTGGTCGAACTCGGCCTCGGGTTCTATACGATCTCGGCGATCAGCGCGCTGATCTCGAAAGAGAACAAGCGGCTGGGCGACTTCGCGGCGGGCACGATCGTCGTTCGCGACCGCGCCGCCGCGGTGCCCGACCTCGATGCGTATCTTGCTCGCCCGACGCGAAGTGAGACCGGAGTCTCCGAAGCGGATCGTCTGCTGGTCGAACGGTTTCTCGCCCGGCGCACAACGCTCGACCCCTCGGCGCGCGTCCGACTCGCCGGACGCATCGCCGACCGCATTCGTCCGACGCTCGTCGCGTCGTACACGAACCTCGACGATGAGGGATTGCTCGAATATTTGGCCGGGCAATAGCCAAGTTTAGCGAGTCCTCATCCGTGCGACACGGCTTGGCACAGGCTCGTTATGCCTAGCGAGGGCCCTCGCGTTCGCTGCGGGTGCGCTCGTCGATGAAGCGCGCCAGTTCCCCAGCGGCCTCTTCGATCGACGCTTGGTCCGTGCGGAGTTCGAGATCCGGCGCCGCCGGCGGTTCGTACGGCGAGTCGATTCCGGTGAACGAATGCAGCTCGCCGTTGCGCGCGCGCCGGTAGAGGCCTTTGGGATCGCGTTCCTCGCACGTCGCGAGCGGTGCGTTGACGTAGATCTCGTAGAACGGATGACGTGCGAGCGTGCGCGCGGCGTTGCGGTCGGCGGCGAACGGTGAGATCAGCGACACGATCGCGATCTGGCCGGACTCGGCCAGGATGCCGGCGACCGCTGCCGCACGGCGCACGCTCTCAGCGCGGTCGTCGGCGGAGAAGCCGAGGTCGGTGTTGAGCGTTCCGCGCAGCAGGTCGCCGTCGACGACGGTCGCCGGGATGCCGCGGTCGAACAGGCGCCGCTCCGCCGCGCGCGCGAGGGTCGACTTGCCGGCGCCGGAGAGTCCGGTCAGCCACACGATCGACGCGCGGTGGCCCGACCGCCGTTCGCGTTCGCCGAGCGTGACCGATCCGTCGTCGTCGGCGTGCGCCGCGATCGCTTCGGTCGTGAAGCCGATCGCGACGACTCGGCCGCCGCGCAGCAGGACGCTGCGCGCGCCGTGCGCGTCGACGGCGCGCGGATCGAAGACGATCGGCGCCGTCGCGCGGACGTGGAGCCGCACGATGTTGTGCTGCGCGTCGCCGGCCCCGCCGAGCTCGCGCGCCGCTTCGATGTCGTAGGCCGACGGCGTGCCGTCGACGACCACGGGCACGTCTTGCGTGCCGCGCTTGAGGCGCAGCCGTTCGCCTTGCAGCGGCCCGCGCGCGTCGAGCCAGAACGTCTCGAGCGCGACGCGGCGCGCGACGGCCGGCTGCGCGTCGGGCGGGGACAGCGTGTCGCCGCGTCCGACGAACCGGTCGCCGTCGAGGACGATCCCGATGCTCTCGCCGGCCTCCGCGTGTGCGACGTCGCCTTCCGGCCAGCGCACGAGTCGCTCGGCCCGCACGTGCACGCCCGCGGGCAGTAGGACGAGCGGGTCGCCCACGGCGATCGAACCGCCGGTGAGGGTGCCGGCGACGATGCGCTCGCCGTTGCGGCGATAGACGTCTTGTACGGCGAGGCGGAACGTGCGCTCGACCGGTGCCGCAACGCGACGGGTCGACTCGATCGCATTGACGATCGTCGGCCCGTCGTACCACGGCGTCGAGGCGCCGCGCGCGGCGACGTTGTCACCCTGCGTCGCGCTGATCGGCACGATCGCGACGGGCGGTGTCCGATGCAGCGCCGCGCGGATCGCGCCCTCGAGTTCGGCCATGCGAGCGCGGGCGTCGTCGAGCAGGTCGATCTTGTTGACCGCGACGATGACGTGCCGGATCCCGAGAAACGCCAACAGGTAGGCGTGGCGCAGCGTCTGCTCGCCGATCCCGGCTGCCGCGTCGACGACCAGGATCGCCGCGTCGGCTTCCGACGCGCCGCTGAGCATGTTGGCGAGAAACTGCCGGTGCCCGGGCGCGTCGATGATCGTGTAGCGGCGATCGCGATGAGTGAACCAGATTCGCGTCGTGTCGATCGTGACGGCTTGGTCGCGCTCTTCCTGGAGCGAGTCCAGCACGTACGACCACTCCGGCGCGACGCCGCGCCGCGTGCTCGACGCGATGACGTCGTCGATCTTCGACTGGTGCAAGAGGCCGAGGTCGTACATCAGCCGGCCGATCAAGGTCGACTTCCCGTGGTCGACGTGGCCGGCGACGACGATGCGCGCGACGTCGTGTTCGGTCGAATGCGCGGCCGGCTGCTTCGTTTCGAGCTGCACTACATGTACCCCGCGGAGCGCAGGCGCTCGAACGAGTCCTCGCTCTCGTTGTCCATCACCCGTCCGGCGCGTTCGGGTTCGCGCGTCGCGGCGAGCTCGGCGATGATCTCGTCGAGGGTCGCTGCGGTGCTGGCGATCGGCACGGTGATGTTCTTCTCTCCCAGCGAACGGTAGCGCATCCCGTTACGTGCCAGGTAGAGGGCGACGTACGGGATGTTCTCTCGCTGCGTGTAGCGCCACACGTCGAGTTCGGTCCAATGCAGCAGCGGGTGAACGCGCACGTGCGCACCGTGCGGGACGTCGGTCGTGTAGTAGCCCCACAGCTCGGGCGGTTGCGCGCGCACGTCCCACGTTCCGCCGACCGAACGGGGGCTGAAGATGCGTTCCTTCGCGCGGGTCGCCTGTTCGTCGCGCCGGATGCCGACGATGATTCCCTGCGGGTTCGCGTCGTGCAGGTAGTTCTTCAGACCTTCGGTCTTGCGCGCCGCGGCGCGAGTCGCCGGCGGCAGGGTCGGATCCATGTCGTCTTCAGGCGGGCACAACTCGATCCGCAGATCGAGTTTCCACTCGCGTGCGAGCCGGTCGCGAAACGCGTACACTTCGTCGAGCTCCAGTTCCGTGTCGAGCTGCACCAGCGGGAACGGCACCTCGCCGTAAAACGCCTTGCGGATCAGCCACAGCAGGGCGGTCGAGTCCTTGCCCATCGACCACAGCATCGCGAGCGGACGCAGCGACGCGTAGGCCTCGCGCACGATCGTGATCGCGGAGTGTTCGAGCAGGTCGAGATCGTCGGTCATAGCAGTTTCATTCCGGCGTAGGCGAGGATGCACATAACGGCCGGGCGCAGGAACGCGTCGCCGACGAGCCCGCACAAGCGTACGCCGATGTACGCGCCCGGGACCGCGCCGAGCGCGAGCTCCAGCGCGAGCCGCCAATCGACGTTGCCGAAGGCACCGTGGCCGAGCGCCGCGATCGGAATGATCGCGGCGCCGAAGACGATCTCGGAGCCGATGAGCGAGCGCAATCCGACCATCGGCAAGGCGAACATCAAGAGCGGAAGGGTGATCGAGCCCGACCCGATCGACGTGAGAGCGACGAGGAAGCCGACCACGGCTCCGATCGCGGTCGTCCAGCCCGGTCGCGCAGTCCCGGTGCGCTGCGCAATCTTCCCGCGGAAGAAGAACAAGATCAGCGCGGATACGGCGGCGCCCAGGATGACGATGCCGATCGCGTGGCGTTCGAGCTCGTCGAGCTGGGCGACGCCGGCGTGTGCGCGCAGGAACCAAAACGCTGCGAGGCCGCCCAGCGTGCCGGGGATGCCGCCCGTGCACAACCGGACGATCACGCCGCGGTCGATCGTCCCTTGCCGCAGGTGCGCGAACGCCGCCAGCAGCTTCATCGGCACGCTGTACACGAGATCGGTGCCGACGGCGACCGTCGGCGGCACGCCCAGCACCAGGACGAGGATCGGTGCGAGCAGCGCGCTGCCGCCGATCCCCGACATCCCGGCGACGATTCCGACCAGCAGCCCCGCGAGGGTGACGCCGAGATCCATCTCAGGCTCCCGCGACCGGCGCCGGCGCGTGCAGCCCGCACTCCGTCTTCGCGAAGCCCGCCCAGCGGCCGTCGCGGGCGCCTTCTCCAGGCGCGACCGGGCGGGTGCACGGGAGGCAGCCGATGCTCGGATATCCCTCCGAGTGGAGCGCGTTCACCGGTACCCCGTTCGCGTTGACGTAGCCCCAAACATCGTCGTCGGTCCAATCGTACAGGGGACTCACCTTGTAGACACCGTCGGCGTCGGACTGGACCGGGTCGAGGTCGGTCCGGGTCGTCGACTGCGCTCGGCGCACGCCGCTCAGCCAGGCGTCGAAGGTGCGCAGGAAGGCGCGGTTCGGCCCGACCTTGCGCAGCGCGCAGCAGCGATCCGGGTCGGTCGACCAGAGTGCGGGTCCCTCCCGCTCGGCTTGCTGATCGACGGTGAATTCGGGCCGCACGGCGATCGGTGCGATCGCGTAGCGGCGCGCGACCCGCTCGATCAGAGCATGCGTCTCGGGGAAGAGCAGGCCGGTGTCGAGGTAGTAGATCGGCACGCTGCGGTCGACGCGCAGGGTCAGGTCGAGCAGCGCCATCCCGGAGGGGCCGCCGAACGAACAGGCCAGCGCTACGCGGCCTGCGTGCTCGTGCAGGGTTCGGCGGACGATCCGTTCCGCGCTTTCGACGGCGCGGAGAGCTGAGGAATTCACAGCGATCTTTCGGGTGATGGGAGGCGCGGAAACGACGAAGCCCCCGCCAGATCGGCGAGGGCTTCGGGACACGTCACTCGTGCGCGCGAAAACTCTACGCCGTATCGGAAGACTCGGCACAGAGACAGCAGGCGCCCAGGTGGGCGGCGGCAAGCGAGATCATGTTCGGGGACCTTACCACGCGGCGCGCGGTGCCGTCAATCGCATCGCTCGATCAGTGCGAGCCGTTGCCGTTGCCGTCGCTGCCGTTGCCGCGAAACCGGGCGAACAGATCGCGGGCGAACGTCATCGCCGAGGATTTCGCATCTTCGTAGACGCGCGCGGCGTCGTCGAGGCTCATCTGGCGCCCGTTGCGATAGTAGTACGAGACGCCCTCGCCGACGACGACCGTTCCGGCGTAGCCGATCGCCGCCTTGATGAAGATGCCGCCGACCGGGATGAAGCCGGAGAGTTCGCGCGCCAGCGCGCGCCAGCCGAACCCGCCGCCGACGATCGGCAGCAATTCCCAGATCTGGTTGAGATCGGGATCACGGCCGTAGGTCGCGCCGATGTTCATCATCAGCGTCATCTGAATGCCGGTGATCGCCATCATGTCGCCGGCCGACGCAAAGGCGCCGAGCACGACGCCCAGGACCGGCACGTGATCGACGACGGCGCTGGCACCGGCGACTTTGAGCGCGTTGAGCGCCGCATCGCGGGTCAGCTTGGCGGCGACGGTTTCGCGCAAGGCCGGCAGGCGCCGGCCGACGGCGACTTCGATGCCGCGGCAGCAGTCGATCAAATGCGGCAGGAAGCGCCCGCGGAGCGTCTCGATCGCGATCCGGTCGACGACGTATTCCTCGACGCTCCCCGACGCGGGCGCCTGGACGGGGCCGGTCGGCGCGGAAGCCGACGGGTCGACGGTGAGAAAGAGCACCGGCAAGCGCAGCGCGATGAACCGCTCGAGCGGCATCGCCGCGCGGTCGCCCGGACGCCCACAGCAGATGACGGCGCGCGCGTCGGTCGTGTCGACCGACCGGTCACTCGCCAGCGTTTCGAACGCGGCGGCGGCCTCGGGCGGGATCGAATCGCCATCCTGGCCCGCGAGCAAAACGGAGCGCAGTGCGCTGGTGAGCGCCGGGTCGCCCGCCAAGAAGAACTTGAACGGCCGGCGAGCGCCCGCGTGGACCGCGTTGACGTTTAGCTTGCCCCGTAGACGTTCGAAGACGGCCGCAGCCGAGGTAGGGTTCACAAAGACTTCCTACCCCGCTGCGCTCCTCGGGGTTACGTGCGTCCGAGCGCTTCCTTGTCCGGGTCGTCGGTGTATGCGAGATACACCAGCCCGAGGAAGATCTCGAGCGCCTGCGCGTACATCCCGCGCGCGTTCGCGAGGTCGACCACACTGCGGCCGGTCGCCTTGGCTTCCGCCAAGACGGCCTGCGGCGCCGCGTTGGTGTCGGCACCGACGATGACGGCGGCCGCGACCTCGCCCGGGGTCAGGTCCTGGCGGGCCAGCTGATCGTAGTCGACGCCCTTGGTGTGGAAGCGCACGTCGAGCGCGTGCTGGAAGGTCGCGTAGCGGTCGGGCGACTGCTGCAGACCGAGCATGTCGATGCGCGTCACCAGCTGGCGCGAGCGCGCCATGTTGAAGAGCTGCGATGCTTGCGTGGCGCCTACCGCAGCTTTGTTCAGCGAATCGACGGCCTTGGTCATCAGCGGTTCGATCCGTTTGTAGTCGGCGAGCTGGATGTCGCCGGTGCCATCGAGCGCAACGTGCTGCAGCTCGCGCACGAAGATGTCGAGATCCCCCGCACCGACGTCGAGCAACGCCAGCGAAGCGCGCGCCGCGTCGACGCCGCGGACCATGTCGCCGTCGGCCGCGCCGATCGAGGCGAACATCCGTGGATAGGACGAGAACGTCGCCATCGCCTGAGGCGGCGGCGCGTCGAGTTTCAGCGGCGCCCCCAGCTCGGCAAGGATGTCGGCGTTCTCTTTGAGCAGACCGCCCTGCTTGTTGCGCTCGAGCGTGCCGACGCCGCCGATCGTCTCCGACGCTTTGCTCGTCGCCGTGGCGAGCGACTTGGACATCGTGTTGACGTTGTGCAGCATCGTTTCCAGACGCGAGTCCTTGCGCGGCTGCACGCGCGAGAAATCCGGCATCCCGTAGACGATGTTCTGCACGCGCGAGTTGATCGATTTGAGCTGATCGAGGCCTTGCTGGCGCCGGGTCGCGATCGCCGCGCCGGCCTGCGTCTCGTTGCTCTGCGCGGTGGCGAGCGCTTCGCGCAGCGGGCGCAGGTCCGGATGGAGCAGGTCGAGCCGCCGTTCCGCGTCGCGCAAGCCTTTGATGCGCACGTCGGCTAGTGCCTTGGCCTGCGGCGAGACCTTTCCGGCGGCCACCGCGAGGTTCTGCTCGCCCTTGGAGACTTGACCCATGGCGAGCTGCGCTTCGCCCAAATCGAAGCGAGCGGTCGAATCGTCGGGCCGGCGGGTCAGCAGCTCGCCGAACTTCCGCGACGCGATCGCGTAGCGCGCGGTGTCGAGGTCGTGAATCCCCTGCGCGAGCCGCTGATCGTCGGTGCGCAGTGTCGGGTTGAGCTCCGGATCGCCACGGAGGTTCGCCAGCCGCTTGTCGGTGCCGGGATGATCGGCCAGATACTTGTCGAGCGCGCCTTTGCTCGCGTGTTCGGTCGCGCCGAGATGCGCCATGAACGAGAGCGCCGCGTCGGGGTCGTAGCCGGAACGCGCCATCAGCATCAAGCCGTACTTGTCCGCCTCGTTCTCGTCATCGCGCGCGATGCGCGCCATCGCCCCGGCCTGGATCAATTGGCCGAAGCGGTACAGGATCGGCGAGAACAGCGAGCCGATGCCCATCAGCACGTTGAGGATCGATGCCTTGTTCTGCGCGGTGACGGCGTGACGCCGTTCGATGTGGCCCGTCTCGTGGCCGATCACGTGGGCCAGCTCGTCGTCCGACTGGACGAAGTCGATCGTCCCCTCGTTGATGTAGATGTAGCCCCCCAGCGTCGAGAACGCGTTGATCTCCGAGTCGTCGATGATCTTGATCGAGTACGGAACGTCTTTGCGCGCGGTCTGCGACCAGAGCTTGTTCGAGATGTCGCCGACCCATTGGTTCAAGAGCGGATCCGTGACGATCACGTTCGAGTCGGTGATCCCCTTGTCGTACTCTTTGCCGATTTGGATCTCGGTCGAAGTCGGCAAGGCGAGCGCGGGTGCCGGCATGGTGGCACTCACCATCACTAGAGTGAGGGTGATGACGGCGATGCGACGGAACATCATGACGACTTCCTTCCGAGGCTCACGGCGGGGCTGCGCCGGGGGCCGTACCATTCGACGGACCCCGAATACTCTCCACCGTTACCAGACCTTTCTGAGGAATGCTTGTGGAGAACCGCACCTTCTTGTGCATGTCGTGTGGAACGCGCAGGGCCGCCTGAGCGGCCGTAGGAACCGCGGCGGGATCATGATCACGCAGGGATGCCGATGAGCAGCGTTCGTGGGCGCGGCCGCAATCTCGAGATCGCGGTCGATCGGGCGCTAGCCGCTGCAGCCCAGGAGTTGCGCGACCAATTCGCGGAGCGGCCGGACTTCTATCGAGGAAGCCGGGCGGTCGCCAACCTCGGTGCGCTCGAGCCGGCCGCAGCCGAGATCGCCGCGTTTCGCGACGTGCTCGCCGAATATGGCATCGAGCTGGACGGCGTGAGCGGGGTCGAAGCGATTGCGCCGCTCGCCGCCGAGCTGGATCTTGCCTATCTGGGCTCGGCGCAGGCCGCCGACGTCGCCGCACTGCCCCGCCAGCGGTCCCCGCGCGAAGTCCGCCTCTCCGAGGAGGCGCGCTCCCTGGTCGCCGATTTCGCCGGCGCCCGTGCCGACCTCGCGCGCCGCCGCCACGTCGGCACCAGCGGCGCGAGCATGGCCGTCGCCTCGGCGGCGGTCGTGCTCCCGCAGCAGCCGCGCCCGGTGCCCGTCGGCATCTCCACCTTGTACCACCGCGGAACGCTGCGCGGCGGCCAGGCGCTGCACAACCTCGGCAACTTGGTGGTGATCGGCGACGTGAATCCCGGCGCCGAGCTCGTCGCGTCGGGCGACATCGTCGTCTTCGGGGCGCTGCGCGGCGTCGCGCACGCCGGCGCCCAAGGCGACCGCAGCGCCCGGGTGATCGCGCTCGAACTCGCGCCGACGCAGCTGCGCATTGCGACCGTCATCGCGACCAGCGGCGACGATCGCGGCAAACGCGGCCCCGAACACGCCTCGATCATCGACGAACGCATCGCCGTCGTCCCGTTCGCCGAGGCCGATTTGAAAAAGGAGCAACTATGAGAATCCGGTCATGGAGCGAGCGCAGCCGCGTCGCGCCGATTCCGCAACGCTGTTCCGAGCTCGGACCGGGGCCCCCGCGCCATAGGCGTGGGGGACGCGCAGCCTTGGGCGGAGCGCCGTTAAAGTGAGCGCTCGGCGCATCGTTTTTACTAGCGGCAAGGGTGGTGTTGGGAAGACGACGACCACTGCGAACGTCGGCGCAGCGCTCGCCAAGAGCGGGAAGCGGGTCGTGCTGGTCGATGCGGACATCGGGCTGCGCAATCTGGATCTCGTGCTCGGGGTCGAGAAGCGGATCGTCTTCGACCTCGTCGAGGTGGTCGAAGGGCGCTGTCAGTTGCGTCAAGCGCTGATCAAAGACAAACGGCTGGAGAACCTCTCGATCCTGCCGGCCGCGCAGACGCGCGACAAGACGTCGATCAGCGAATTGCAGATGGCCGAGGTAACCGCGCAGCTCGGCGAGATGTGCGACTACGTGCTGATCGATTGCCCGGCCGGGATCGAGCACGGCTTCCGCAACGCGATCGCCGGCGCGAGCGAGGCGATCGTCGTGACGACGCCGGAAGTCAGCGCGATTCGCGACGCCGACCGGGTGATCGGCAAGCTGACCGAACGCGGCCTGCCGCTGCGCTTGATCGTCAACCGCATCCGTCCCGAGATGGTGCGCAGCGGCGACATGCTCTCCGTCGAAGATGTGACCGACATCCTCGCCGCCGAGCTGGTCGGCATCGTTCCCGACGATGAAGAAGTGATCGACACGACCAACCGCGGCGAGCCGATCGCCCTGAGTCCCGATTCACGCTTGGCGGCGATCTACGCGAAGATCGCGCGGCGGCTCGAAGGCGAGCTGGTCCCGTTCACCAGCCTCACCGCGCCGGGTTTGTTCGAACGCCTCTTCGGCAAGGCAGGGTAGTATGGTCAACAACGTGATCCCGCAAGAAGCGCCGGCGACCGCGGCCATTCCGCAGAAGCGCGGCCGCGCGATCGTCGTCACCAGCGGCAAGGGCGGGGTCGGCAAGACCACGACCACCGCGAACCTGGGCGCGGCGCTCGCCGCGGGCGGTGCGACGGTCGTGCTGGTGGATGCCGACGTCGGTTTGCGCAACCTCGACATCGTGCTCGGTCTCGAGGCACGCGTGCGGCACCACGTCCTGGACGTGCTCGAGGGGCAGGCCACCCTCGACGACGCGCTGGTGACCGACAAGCGGGTGCCCTCGCTGCGGCTGCTCGCCGCCGCGCAGACGCGCGAGAAGGATGACGTCGACACCGCCGCGTTCACCGAGCTCATCGGCACGCTGCGCGACCGGTTCGATTTCGTGTTGATCGACTGCCCGGCGGGGATCGAGAAGGGCTTCACCAACGCGATCGCCGGCGCCGATGAAGCGATCGTGGTGTGCACGCCGGAAGTCTCGGCGGTGCGCGACGCCGATCGGGTCGTCGGCCTGCTCGGCGAGGGACGCAAGGTCACGCTGATCGTGAACCGGCTGCGCCCCGCGCTCGTGCGCAAAGGGAAGATGCTCTCGGTCGACGACGTCAACGACATCCTGCACCTGCCGCTGCTCGGCGTCATCGCCGACGCGCCCGACGTCATCGTCTCGACCAATCGCGGCGAGCCCGTCGCGCTCGACGCGACCTCGCTGGTCGGCGAAGCGTATCGGGCGATCGCGCGGCGCATCACCGGCGCGTCGACCGCCGCGCCGGAGATCCCGCGCGAAAAGACGTTCTTCGAAAAGCTCTTCGGGAGCCGTTCATAGTGTTCGAGTTTTTCAACCGCCTGTTCGGAGCGAAGCCCTCCAGCGCGATGGCGAAGGAGCGCCTGCGCCTCGTCCTGCTCTCCGATCATCTCTCGCTCGCGCCCGATGTCGTCGAAGCGCTGAAGAACGACCTCATCGAGGTGATCTCGCGCTACTGCGAGGTCGACGCCGCCAATTGCGACGTGACGTTCGAACGCCAGGACAAACAGATCGCGATGCTCGCCAACATCCCGATCCTCGGCATGCAGCGTCCTAAACCGCCGGCGCCGCCGCCCGCAACGCCGCCGTCCGCGCCGCCGGGGCTGCCCGACGGAAACGCCGCAAGCGCCGCGCTGGCAACGGCAACGCCGTCCGCTCCGGATACGGCGCCTGCCGCCAAGCCGCCGGCAAAGCCGGGCGGCGCAAACGGCCGCCGTCGGCGCCGCAAGCAGGGCGTCCAAGGAGCACCGCGCCCTCAACCGACCTAAGGACGATTCCTATTCCTCGATTGACGGCCTGGTATGGTGATCCCGGTGCAACGTACGTGTACTCCGGTATCCGAAACGATCCGTTTCCCTGGACCCATGTGCTCGATGGTCTGCGCCGCGCGCTGGAAACGAGTCACGGAATTTCCTTCAATAGCGTGCTGTTGAACCGCTATCGAAGCGGCAAGGACAGCCTCAGTTGGCACGCCGACGACGAGCGTGAACTCGGTCGCGAGCCGGTCATTGCGTCCCTGAGCCTCGGCGCTGCAAGACTCTTTCAATTGCAGCATCGTGTCACCGGAGAAGTCGTCTCGGTGAATCTCGAGCACGGGAGTCTACTCGTCATGTCGGGTGTTACCCAGCAGTGTTGGAAGCACCAAGTGCCCAGGGAGAGGGATGCGTCGGGTGAGCGAATCAACCTCACGTTTCGCGTGATCGATGCGAGCGCAAACGATCGAGATCTTGTACGAGAGAACCCTCGCGCACGTCATTCGCGGAAAGAGTTTTTCCGCCGCTGAACCGTATCTGAGCCGGATCGGGCAGCGGCTGGAAGAGTTGCGGGCGGCATACCGCGCTCCCAATGTTGAACTCGATTATGGCGATCCAGAACTCGTTGACGCCTACTTACTCGGATATTATCCGCATTACGTCCACACGGCCGCCGAAGCGTTCGATGCGATTCCATGCGATACGCTGCGAGCTTCATCAGCGTTCGGTTTGCGGGTCCTGTTCATTGGGGGTGGACCGCTGCCGGAACTCGTAGCGCTGGTGGATCGAATGCGGACGTGCGGTGTGGGCGTTCATCTCATCGTCATCCAGAATTGTCTGAACGAAGTAGCCCGGACCCTGGACGTGGTAGGGCACGATTCACTGCTTCGGGGTGTCCTCGCTCCGGGCGGTTCATCGGGATTTCCGATCTTACCGAATATCCTGTCATTTGCGAAGCCGTCGCCCGGTACGAAGCGCTGTTCGAGCGGGGTGGTTTGGTTCCAATTCGACGTTTTGACCCCGGGGCGCAACCGCAGCTCTCGGCTTTCCATCGACCGCCGCCTCGGGTTTTCTACGGCTTCTTCGGCGCGATACGAAATGGAGACTCGTATACCGTCCCTAGACAACCGAAGAAATGGTTGCGGTTTTCGGTTTCCGTTTGGCGGAGTCCACCTGCTTGACCGCCGCAGGCTCCACGGACCGTTCAGTTCGTCCGCTTAAGAGAACGGTGTTGGGACGAAGGCGAACGCCGACGAGGCGGCTTGCGGGTGCGCCCGGCGCTCCATGACCCGCAGATGAAGCACTCGCCAAGGCCGGCGCCGGGTGTCGGCCTGAGCCTCGACCAGCATGCCGGGGCGAACGAGCCGCAGGGCCGGGCCGCCCACTAGACATTCTTCGACGGCGCGCCCGGACGTTTCGGTCGGACCGCGTGCGATGCGCATGCGTCCTCGATGAGGGTCGACCGAAAGCACGTGACCGGCGAACCAGACGTCGTAGCCAGGTTCGTTTGCACGGCATGGCGACGCGACGAGCGTCGCGACGACGCTGCTAGTGACGAGAAAGGTTCGCAGCCCGCCATGCCTCATGCTAGTGATTTGTACCCACGATATCCCGGCCCAGGACGATCGTCATCTCCGGGCCGTTCTGCCCTCCTGGCCGCATGGCTACCGGTACGATCGTCGCGGTCGGTGCGAGCGCCTGCTGCACGAGGTGCGACACCGCGACCGCCGAGGGGCCGCTTTCTATTCGCGTGACGGCGAGATCATCCGTCGTCGCATTGCGAACTTCCGAGACGTTGAAGCCCTTGCGCCGGAGATCGCCGGCGACTCTCTTGGCGAGTCCCGCAACGGTGGTGCCGTTCTCGACGCGGATGCGCACGGCGTTTGCGGGTGTGTTCGGTGCGGTCGCCGCGACGTCGACGGCCGCCGGTTCTCGGAGCAGCGTGGCGACCAGCCGCTGCTTCGCCGATTCGTCCGCGATGATGGAGTCGCCGTAGTCGGGAAGAATGACGGTCCCGACATACGGCACTTGGGCGGTATGGATATCGCGCGGCGTGAGGTGGGAAAGGGCGACGACGGCCGAGAGCTGCTCCTGCGTCGTGAAGTCCGTTTCGACGTCCTTGCGAACGACGTCGAGCAGCGCCCGCGCATGCGTGAGCGTGTTGAGCTGATTGTGGGTGATCCGCTCGATGATCGCGCGGACGACTTGCTGTTGGCGCATGATGCGGCACGGATCGCTGCACCAGTCGTGCCGGAACCGAGCGTACCCGACGGCGTGCTCCCCGTCGAGATGCTGCAAGCCCGGTTTGAGGTGAACGTGCAAGTGGCCCCAGCTGTCGTCGTAGTCGACCGGTCCGTTCGGGCCGGTCCCTTTCAGCGCGTCGGAGTTCTTCACGGCGACGTCGATGCCGCCGATCGCGTTGATGACGTCCTTCGACGTGTTGATTCGCATCACGACGTAACGGTCGAAGCCGGGGATCCCGAGCCAGTCGGCGATGACGGCCTTCGACTCCTTGATGCCGCCGTCGGACTGCGCCTGGTTGATCTTCGCCTTCTGGCCGTTGGGCATCGTCGCGACCATGTCGCGCGGCACCGACAACTCGTTCACGCGATGATTCTTGAAGTCGAGGTTCAGCGCCATGATGACGTCGCTGCGGGACCACTTCGACGTCTCTTGATCGAGCTTGTCGTAATCGTAGTCGAGCCCGATGAGGAGCACGCTGAGATGGTCTTTGCCGAAGAGCTTGGCCGGCTCCGGAACGAAGATGTGCTCGACGACGGAGACGACCCTCGTCACGGGAGGGGATTGCCGAAAGATCGTCGCTCCGAGCACCACCGACGTAGCGACGAGTCCGGCGGCCGCCGCGATCACCGTGAGAGGCGCTGCGAGCTTTCGCATGAGAGCGCGTTCGCTGCCCGGGCGAAGAGGCCTCGACCGGCCCGTTACCCCGTCGCGCTGACTGACCAGGCACGGCGGGGAAATCCGAGCGGACGCGAGGCGGCTGCCGTGCGTTCCCGGAAGAGACGCAGGCGGTGGAACGTCCCTGGTATACGCGCTTCAATTGGCCGTTGGCGATCGCCCCGATCTTGACGACGATCCTGGGGATCGTGTTCATTCGGTCGGCGACGCTGCACGATCGGTCGGCGGCGAACGAGTGGCGCAGCCAGCTCCTCTACGCGGTCGTCGGGATCGCGCTGATGATCGGCGTCGCGTTCGTCGACTATCGCGTGTGGCGCAAGTGGGCCCTCCCGATGTACGTCGTGACGCTGGGATTGCTCGCGTTCATCACGTTCAAGGGCCACGAGGCGCTCGGCGCGGCGCGCTGGATCAAGATCGGTTCGTTCACGTTCCAACCGTCGGAGCCGGCGAAAGTCGTGCTGGCGATCGCGATCGCCGCCCTGCTCTGCCGCGGCAGCTACAAGCGCATCGGGGAACTGTGGCTTCCGCTGCTCGCCGTCGCGGTTCCGGCGGTGCTGATTCTCAAGCAGCCCGATCTCGGGACGACGCTCGTCATCGGTGCGATTCTCACCGCGGAACTCTTTTTCGGCTTGCCGAACCTGGTCGATTTCGGACTCTACGTCGGCGGCGTCGCGGCCGCGGCGGCGTACGTCTTCACCAGCGACCACATGCTCAAGCCGTTCCAGCGCGCGCGGCTGGTCGTCTTTCTCGATCCGAAGGTCGATCCGCAAGGCGTCGGCTACAACCTCAACCAGTCGAAGATCGCCGTCGGCAGCGGCGAGTGGTTCGGCAAGGGACTCTTCCACGGCACCCAGACGCAGCTTGCGTTCGTCCCGGAGAACTCGCGCGACTTCATCTTCACCGCGCTCGGTGAGGAGGCCGGCTTCCTGGGCGCGCTGCTGCTGATCGCGCTGTACGTCGTGACGATCGGCTTCGCGCTGCGCGCCGTCTTCGCGGCGAAGGATCGGTTCGGCGTGCTGCTCGCGGTGGGGCTCGTGACGCTGCTCGCCTTTCATGTCGTCGTCAACGTCGGAATGACGATCGGCATCATGCCGATCACCGGCATCCCGCTCCCCTTCATGTCGTACGGCGGCAGCGCCCTGATGACCGACTACATCGCCGTCGGCATTCTCCTGAACATTGTCTTGCAGAAGGACAAGCTGGTCTTCGGCGACGCCGCCCGCCACGGGTAGAAAGACAGCACCATGGAGTCCAATACGCCGCTGGAGCGACTAGAGGCGGCCAGCCGTGAGGTCGAGGAGCTGGCGACCGAGGTCGCGGTGCGGGCGAAAGCATTTGGCGGGGATTTCGGCGCCGGCGCGCGGATCGATCTGGTCAAGGAGCGGCTGCGGGCCGCGCTCGACGAGCTCGCCGACTTCCCCGAGTCGGCCGAGGAATTCGGGCGCACGATCACCGACGAATAGCGGCGCACGTTCACGCGGCGCGCGGCAATGCGCGGATTTCGGGCGTGAACAGCCAGGGTATCGCGGAGAGCATCACCACCGCGCCGACGCAGATCGTCGGAACGATCCCGATCGTGCTGCCGAGCGCGCCCCCGACCAACGCGCCGACGGGCATCACGCCCCACACGACGGTCTTCATCGTGGCGCTCGCCCGGCCGAGCTGCTCCGGAGCGACGAGGCGCTGGCGCAGGCTAAGCTGCGTCACGTTGTATGCCGGGATGCAGAGTGCCGCCGTGATCTGCACCGCGATCATGACCGGGATCGGCTGCACCACGGAGGCGAGCGGGATCGCGAGCGTCGCGGCGACCGTGCCCAGCAGCGTCACGATCATCAAGCGCCCGGCGGGGATGCGGCGGCCCAGCGCCGGCGCGGCCAGCGCGCCGACGAAGCCTAGGTTCCCGCACGCGACGATCACGCCGGCGAGCAGCGGCGAGAAGTGCAGCACGCGGTAGAAGTACAGCAGCCAGACGGCGCTCACGATCGACCAGCCGAAGTTGACGCAGCCGGTCGAACCGAGGATCGCGCGCAGCACCGGCGAGCCGAACACGATGCGCAACCCGTCGACGAGCGCCGCGCGAAACGCGACCGGCGCATTGCGCTCGAGCGCGTCGCGATGCGCTTCGCGGACGCGAATGCCGCTCAGCGCGAAGACGGAGACGACGTAGGTCCCGGCGTCGACCGCGACCGCGAGCGGCGCGCCGATCGCGGCGATCAGCGCGCCGCCGATTCCGGCTCCGGCGAGCATGGCCGCCTCGTTCGACGCTTCGAGCCGCGCGTTGGCGTGTTCGAGCCATGCCGCCTCGACGAGCGAAGGGACGAACGCTTGGTATGCGATGTCGAAGAAGACCGACGCCGCGCCGACGAGCAGCGCGACGACGACCAATTGGGCGAGCGAGAGGACGTGCCAGACCGCGGCCAGCGGGATCGTGCAGAGCACGAGGCCGCGCACGACGTCGGAGATCAGCATGGTGCGGCGCCGCGACCAGCGGTCGACCCACACGCCGGCGGCAAGTCCCAAGAATGGGTAGGCTGCGAATTGCGCTGCCTCCAGCACGCCGACGAGAAATACCGGAGCGTGCATGCTCAAGATCGCGACGGTCGGCAAAGCGAGCGCGCTGACGGACGTGCCGAAGACGCTCGCCGTCTGACCGGCCCACAAGCGGGCGAAGGGGGCGTGCCCGCCGGTCACGCCGATGCGACCTTGGTAGCAGCAAAGGACCATCCAGCCGGGTGCCGGAACCTGTAAGGTGAGAGTACTCGAGAGGCGATCGCGTCGGGCCCGGTGGGTTCGCGTTGGAGCGTCCGGGTGCGTTCAGATTTCACGAAACTCGAATTGGGACGGAAAGCGTCCGCCCGCGACGCCCGCTCGATGACGCGCACCCGCGCGTCGTCGCGATGTGCGAGCGGATGACGGCCGCCGGAGTCCGGGAGAACACAACACTTGTCGACCGACATACTCGTCTCGAGCGATCCGTGGGAAAACCGCGTCGCGATCCTCGAGGACGGTCGTCTCGCCGAAATCTACGTCGAACGCGAAGAGCGGGTCATCGGCTCCATCTACAAGGGGAAGGTCGTCAACGTCCTGCCCGGGATGGGGGCCAGCTTCGTCGACATCGGACTCGGCCGCAACGCCTTCCTCTACGTCGACGACATCAACAAGACGCCGCTGAACATCGGCGACGTCGAGGTGATGGAAGGCCGCAGCGGCTACACGATCACCGAGAAGGTCAGTCGCGGCGACGACGTTCTGGTCCAGATCGTCAAGGAACCGCGCGGCCTCAAAGGGGCGCGCGTCTCGACCAACATCTCGCTTCCCGGCCGCTACCTGATCCTGATGCCGACCGGCAAGTTCAGCGGCGTCTCGCGGAAGATCGAGTCGGCCGACGAGCGCAACCGGCTCAAGGCGATCATGAAGGCGATCCGCCCGGACGGCATGGCGACCGTCGTCCGCACCGCGGCGGCCGGCGTCTCCAACGCCGAGCTGATCGCCGACCTCGGCATCCTCATCCGCATGTGGCACGGCATCCTCGAGCAGTACAAACGCGTTCCCGCGCCGGCACTGCTGCACAAGGACATGAACCTCGTCTACAAGACTGCGCGCGATTTCATCACGCCCGAGGTCGGCCACGTGTGGCTCGACGACCAGACCGAGACCGAGAACGTCAAGGATTTCATGCGGTTGCTGGGCCCGCAGTACGTCGATCGCATTCAATATTACGAGCACGGCAAGCGCCTCTTTGCGGACTTCAAGATCGAAGAAGAGATCGCGCGCTTGATGAAGCCGACGTGCAAACTTCCCTCCGGCGGTTCGATCGTCATCGAATCCACCGAAGCGCTGACCGTCGTCGACGTCAACTCCGGCAAGTTCACCGGCGGCAAGAATCTCGACGACACGATCGTTCGCACCAACGTCGAGGCCGCGACCGAGATCGCGCGCCAAGTGCGCCTGCGCGACATCGGCGGTATCATCGTGTGCGACTTCATCGACATGTCGTCGGAAACCGATCGCAATCGCGTGATCTCCGCGCTGCAGGAAGGTTTGCGCAAAGACCGCACGCGCTCGACGATCCAGTCGTTCTCGCCGCTCGGACTCTTGGAGTTCACCCGCAAGCGGGTCGGCAAGGATCTCGGCCAGCAATTGCGCGGCAAGTGCCCGACGTGTGAAGGCCTCGGCAGCGTGATGTCGCCGGAGTCGGTGACCATCGGAGCGTTTCGCGAGATCCTCGCACACAAGAACGGCGATGCGAAGCACGTGCACATCGCGGCGGCCCCGATCGTTGCGACGCAGGCCGAATACTGGTACGAAGACGAGCGGCTGCAGCTGGCCGAGCGGGTCGGCGCCGCGATCGACGTGTTCGTCGATCCCGCCGTGCATCCCGAACGGCCGCGCATCATCTGGGGCGACGACAAGCTCCCGCCGTTCGCGAGCATCCGCGTCGGCGACGAATACGAAGTCGAGTTGCTGCAGACGCGTCTGCCCAACGCGACTTCCGCCGCGGCGATCGTGGCCGGGCGGATCATCGAGGTCGAGAACGCCGCGAACGCCGTCGGCAAGACGATCAAGATTCGCGTCATCGACGTCGACGGCAGCGACATCCTCGCCGAACCGCGCACGCCGGTCGAATCCGCCGTTGCGATCGGCGAAGGCAAGAAGAAGCGCCGCCGCGGCGGCCGCGGCCGCAAGGGCGTCGAGCTGACCGCCACGGAGCAGGCTGCCGAACTGCGCGAGCTGGCCGAGGAGGCCGAAAAGGGCCTCGGCGGCCGCACCTCCATCGGGATCTCGACGACCGAAGAAGTCGCCGCGAAGAGTGCTTCGCCGAAGACGACCGCCCAAAAGGCGGCCGACGGTTCGGTCGCCCTCTTGTCGGGCGAATCGCTCCGCGCGCCGCGCGCCGGCGTCGCGGCGACGCTGCCCGCAGAGAAGCTCTCCGGCACCCGTGTCGCCGGTGTCCTGCCCGGTGAGAGGCTCTCCGGCGACCGCATCGGCTCCGGCCGTCCGGCAGCCGCCTCGACGCCAATCCGTGACCCTGAGCCGGTCGACGGGCGTCCGGAGCCGGCCGCAGTTGCCGCCGCCGAGGGCGACGAGGGTGAGGAAGGCGCACCGCGTCGCCGCCGCCGCCGCGGTCGCGGTCGTGGCCGTGGACCCGGCTCTGAAGCCGCCGCGCTGGGCGCGGCACCCCTGCGCGACGCAGCCGGCGCGAGCGCCGTCGCGACGGTGACGATGACGGAGGATGAAGCGGACGACGCGGCCGATGCCGCCGCCGCCGCGGTCTTCGGCCCCGCCGGCGAAAGCGCCGATCGCAAGCGGCGGCGTCGCCGCCGACGCCGCCGCGGCCGCGGAGGCGCCGACGGCCAGCCGATCGCCGCCGAGAGCGCGGCGGTCCCGGATCGTCACATCTTCCGCGTCGATGCGGACGGCGCGGCGCATCCGACCGGTGAGACCGCTCCCCCGGTCCCATCGCGCGCGATCGCTCCCTGGAACAGCAAACGGGGAGACGTCGCGATCGAAGCGCCGCCGCCGGTCATCACCGCCCCGCCGGAACCAACCGACGCGGTCAAGACCGCGCGTCCGTCGCGCCGTCGTCCCCGCGCGGAGACCGAGGTTCTCCAGCGCGGCGGCCAGATCGAGGCCGCCACTCCGGTGCGCGCGCTCCCCGCACCGGTGCGCACGCCCGTTCCGGCAGCCAAGCCGACGCGCACCAAAGCGCAGCCGGCAGCCGTGAAGGCCAAGGCGACGGCGCCCGCTCGCAAGACGTCGACAGCGACGGCCGCTTCAAAGGCCAAGAAGCCGGCGGCCAAGACCGCTGCCGTCAAGGCGCCGGCGGCGAAGACCGTCTCCGCCAAAGCGCCGGCGGCCAAGACCGCGGCCGCTAAGGCGACGGCGGTGAAGGCCACCGCTGCCAAGGCGGGCGTGGCCAAGAAGGCCCCGGCCCGCGCGGCGAAGGCCGCAGCGCCGAAGGCGAGTAGTGCCAAAAAGGCGCCGAGCGCGACCCGCAAGACCGCCGCGGCCAAGAAGACGACGACATCCCGCAAGAAGACCTAGCCCGGTAACCGTCGCCTACAACGCGAACGCCGCGCCCTCGAACGAGAGCGCGGCGTTTTGGCGTCAGCGGCCGGGCGCGGTTAGCGGTGCGGTGCCGGCTGGGTCGAGGGGGACGAGGCGGACGAGGCGGCGGCCGGATCGGTCTGCGCGATCCGGCCGGTGATGAAGGTCAGCGCCGCGACCAGCTGCGGGTCGGTCTTGGGATCGCCCATGCGAATGCCCTTGAGATCTTTGGGAAGATCGCTGCGGATCTCGGGCTCGATGCCGACGGTGTTGATGTCGCGGCCCTTCGGGGTGAAGTAGCGCGCGGTCGTGATCTTCACCGCCGAGCCGTCGCGCATCGGGAAGATCGTTTGGACGACGCCCTTGCCGAACGTCTTCACGCCGACCAGCGTGCCGACGCCGGAGTCCTGAATCGCGCCGGCGGTGATCTCCGATGCCGACGCCGTGTACTGGTTCACGAGCACGGCCAGCGGACGCGGCGCGATCGCCGTGTTCTCCGCGTCGTACTCCGTGTCGGTGCCGGCGCGCGATTGGACGCTGACGATCGGACCGTTGGAAATGAACTTCGATGCGACGTCGACCGCGGCGTTCAAATAGCCGCCGCCGTTGTATCGCAGATCGAGGACGTACGCCTTGGCGCCTTGCGAGTCCAGATGGCGCAGCGCGGTCGTCAACTCTTGACCGGTGGTCTGTCCGAACACCGAGAGGTCGACGTAGCCGACGTTCCCGGGCAGCATCTTCGCCGCGACGCTCGGCTGGTGGATCGTCTCGCGGGTGATCGTTACCGGATCCAGGCTCTTTCCGCCGCGCGAGATCGCCAGGCGCACGCGCGTTCCGGGGTCGCCTCGCAGCGCCTGCGTGACGCGCTTCTGCTGCAGCTCGACCGTCGTCGCGCCTTCGAGCAGCTGCGGTACCGGCTTGCCGTCGATCGCCGTGATGTAGTCCTCGGACAACAGGCCGGCCTTGTCGGAGGGGCCTTCGAGGATGACGTTCTCGACGTGCAGGGTCTTCGTCTTGTCGTCGATCGAGTACGAGATCCCGACGCCGCCGAACGACGTGCCGTCGAGGTTGTCGTTGAGCGCGGCGTATTCTTTGGGCGAGAGGAAGACGGTGTAGCGATCTTTGACCGAACCGAGCACGCCCGAAATCGCCGCGTAGGTGATCTGCGTCGCGGGGGACTGTGAATCGAACGCTTCCATCTTCGGCCCGTATGCCGCGATCGCGGTCGAGACTTCACGCGAGAGTTCGTCGGCGTTCGTCGCGTCGTTTTCGGCGGTCGCATGCAATTGCGGCAGCGTCGGGTTGGTGACGTGGCGCTTCTTGAGCAGCTCGATGATCGACGTGCGCGCGCCCTCGAGCGCCGCCTGGCGATCGACCTTCTTGTAGAAGTCACCGGTCAAGTGCGCGTAGCTCTCGACGAGTTCTTGGTTTTGCGTCTGCGACAAACCGGCAGCGGCAGCGGTCGCAGCGGGAACGGGAGCGGTCGCGAGCGTCAGCAGGGCGGCCAGGGCGATGGGGATGAGGCGTTTCATTGGGGGTCCTTCTTGCTCGCGATGATCTTCTTGGCGGCAGCGAGCTGCAGGTCTTTGGCGGTGTCGAGAATCGGCAGATCGATGCGCTGGGCGACGGTGACGTCGGGGACGATCCCCTTGTGCTGGATGTCGCGGCCTTTCGGCGTGACGTAGCGCGCGGTCGTGATTTTCAGCGCGCCCTTGTCGGGCAGCGTGTACAAACTTTGCACGACGCCTTTTCCGAACGTTTTTTCACCGACGATTGTTCCGGCGCCGTAGTCCTGCACCGCGCCGGCGGTGATCTCCGAGGCGCTCGCGGTGTAGCGGTTGACGAGGATGACGAGCGGTTTCGTTCCGATCGCCCCGCCGGTGGCACTCTTCACGTCCCGGTTTCCCGCCCGGTCGATCGTCGAGACGATCGTGCCTTGCGGAATGAACAGACTCGAGATGTCGACTGCCGCGTCGAGCAGGCCGCCGCCGTTGAAGCGCAGGTCGAGGATGTACCCGCGCACGTTGTGGTTCTTGCCGTTCAGGAGCGCACGCTTCACCTCGTCCGAGGAGTTCGAGCCGAAATCGGCCAGGCGCACGTATTCGATGTTGTCTTCGATCTTCGCGCGGATCGACGGAACGCGAATCTGGGCCCGCGTGACCGACACGCTGGCACGCGAGTCGTCGGCCTTGCGCTTGAGCGTCAAGGTGACGACGGTGCCGTTCTGTCCGCGGATCTCGCGCTCGACCGCGTCGAGCTTCTGTCCCATCGTCGACTTTCCGTCGACGGCGAGGATCGCGTCGCCGGGACGAACGCCGGCTTTGATGGCCGGGTTTCCTTCGATGGGATCGACGACGATCGAACCGGTCTTGGGATCCTGAACGATGTAGACGCCGATCCCGCCGAAATCACCGCCGTGCAGCTGCTCGTCGAGCCCGTTGATCTCTTGTGGTGAAAGATAGGTCGTGTACGGATCGCCTAAGCCGCCCAGCATCCCGGTCAGCGCCACTTGCGTGTAGATGTCGCGCGGCGCAAGGTTCGCGTAGCGCTTCTGCACGGTCGTCAGCGTGCTTTCGAGAATCGCCAAATCGCGGCCGCGTTCGCCGGTTGCGGAGTTGCTCGGAACCTGCGGATTCGAGATCTTCTTGACGCTGGTGAGGTAGGTGACGAGCGCCTTGTGCTCGCCGTTGACCAGCAGCTGATCCGCGACCGGTTTGTAATAGGCGTGCTCGACCCGCTCGTAGGCGAATTCGATCATCTGGCGCTGCGTGTCCCCGCGGCCGAGCAGCGTCGCGAGGTCGAGCCCTACGATCTTCGCTCCGTCGCCGACGACGATCGCCGGTTGGGCGTCTTGGGAGGCAGAGGCGCGGTTCGCGTAGGCCGCGCCCCCGACGGCCGCAACGGCGACGACGAGGGCGGCGGACAGCAAACGGGTGCGGGCGGTCAAACGGCGGTCCTTCGGAAGCGGGGCGTGGACTTCGAGTATATCCGTAGAACCCGGGTCGCACCCGGTTTGTTCCAGGCGCGGTTCGGCTCTTAACGGTGCCCCAATGATCGTTGAACGATCTTTCGGGACTCGGCCCCAGGCCGGTCCCGCTCAGTGCAGGTAGGACATGGGGTCGACGGGCCGTCCATCGACTCGTACCCCGAAGTGAAGGTGCGGCCCGGTCGAGTTGCCCGTCGACCCAGACGCGGCGATCGCCTGGCCGCGCTGAACGTCCTGGCCGACACCGACGAAGATCTGCGAGAGGTGGCAGTACTGAGTGGCGAGCCGGCTGCCGTGGTCGATGACGACCATGTTGCCGCAACCGCCGTCATCCCAGCCGGCGACGATGATCCGGCCCTCGGCCGCGGCGGCGACGGTCGTCCCGGTCGGAACGGCGATATCGATCCCGGCATGCAGCCGGAAGATGTGGGTGACGGGATTGTTGCGCATCCCGAACGGTGAGCTGATCGGTCCTGACGCGGGCCATGACAGCTGGCCCACGTTCGGCTCGGGCGGAAGTTCCTGACCCGCCAGTTGCGCGGCGCGGCGGGCGGCGAGGCGGCGTGCCTCTTCCTCCTGTTGCTTGGCGCGGATCAGCGCTTCTAGCGCGGCTTCGGAGGCGGCCGACTCTTCGTCGAGCTGGTTGACCTCGGTTTGGACCACTTGGCGCTGCGCGTCGGCGGCGGCGAGTAGCTGCGTCCGCTGGCGGGCTAAGCCGTCGAGGGCAAGCCGCTGCTGCTGCACCTGGGCTTCGGCGCCGCGCAGCTCGGCCTGCGTGCTCAGCAGGCCGCGCTGGATTCCGCTCACCTGCGCTTCGTCGGCCTTGCGCGCGCGGATCGTCACCTCGTTGGCTTTGACCAAGTAGCGGATGTCGTTCCAGCGCTCGACGAAATCGCCGAAGGAACGGGCGCTCAAGAGTACGTCGACGTAGCCGAGATCGCCGTGTTCGTACGCATCGACGAGCCGGCGGTTCAGCGCGTCGCGGTGGCGCTGCAGCGTCTTCTGCGCGGCCGCGAGCTGGATGCGATTCCATTCCAGCTTGCGCGTCGTCGAGACGATGCGGCTTTGCAACTCGCCCAGCCGTCCGTTCGCCGCCGCGATGTTGCGGTTCGTGTCGGAGAGTTCCGAGGCGATCGTGCCGACGCGTGCCTTCGCGTCCTGCAGCTGCGAGCGCTTTTCGTGCAGCCTCAGGTGTACGGCGTGAATCCTGGCTTTCTGCGCTTGAATCTTCTCGTCGACGTGGCTCTTACTCGACGCCACGACCGGCGCGAGCGCGGTCACGAGCGCCAGAACGAGCGCGGCACGACGCACTACGAAAGGCTCGATTCGGAGACGACGACGGAACCGCGGCGGCGCTTGGCTTCTTTCTTGACCAATGCGGCGCGCTCGCCGATCTGCTCGTACGACGCCCGGCCGCGCGAACCGTTCACGATCGCGATCGAGACGGTGCAGTACGGCACGCGCGTATCGCGCTGCACCGTGCGGATGCCGCGGTCGAACGCTGCCACGATCGACTGCGCGATCTCCTCCGCGTGTGCCGGCCGCATCACCGCGACGAAGTCGTCCCCGCCGACGTGGCCGACGAAGTCGTCCGCTTCGCCGCGCTTGCGGACCGCGTCGGAGAGCGTCGAGGCGAGCAACTGGATCACTTGATCGCCTTTGGCGAAGCCGAACGCATCGTTGAACACTTTGAACCCGTCGAGATCCAGGTACAGGACGACCCACGGCACCGGGCCGCCCAGGCGGCGGAGGATCTCCGCTTCGATCGGGCCGTTGCCGGGCAGCTTGGTGAGCGGCTGCAGCGCGGAGTGCGCGGCGGCGCGGCGAATCTTTCCGCGCACGCGCGCGACCATCTCTTCGGGCGCGAACGGTTTGACGACGACGTCGTCCGCACCGGCCTCGAGCGACCGCACCGCGTCGTCGGGATGGATGCGCGCGGTCAGCACGATGACCGGCACGTTCGCGCCTTGCGGATGGCGCCGAATCGAGCGCACGAGTGCGGGCCCGTCGCTCGCGGCGGGCAGGACGTCGACGACGACGGCGTCGGGCCGGCCCAGCTCGAGCGCGGCCATCGCGCCAGCGGCGTCGCAGGCGTCGACGACGTCGTATCCGACGACTTCGAAATTCGCGCGCAGGATGCCGCGCAGCTGCGTGTCGTCGTCGACGAGCAGAATCTTCCCTTCACTCGAAGGGGTCACGTGCGCAGGTAGCGTCCGACGCTCAGCCACGATGCGATGATTCCGACCGCCGCCCCGACGGCGAGCAGCTCCAAGCACAGCGTGAGCTCGTTGACCTGAAACGACACGAACGCCAGGGTCTGGGCGAGCTTCGGCACGACCTGCGCCTGCGCGAGCGCGAGCACCCCGATCGCGACGGAGGCGCCGAGCACGCCGGCCAGCATCCCTTCGGCGATGAACGGCAGCCGGATGTACATGTTGGTCGCGCCGACCAGCTGCATGATCGCGATCTCGCGCCGGCGCGCGAAGACGGTCAGGCGGATCGTGTTCGCGATCACGATCGCGGCGGAGATCGACAAGAGCGCGATCAGCGCGATCCCGGCACGGCCGAGCACCGCGGCCGTCTTGAGCAGTTTCTGGACCGTGTCTGCCGCATAATCCGTCTTGGCGACCCGCGGGTCGCGGGCGATCGCCCGGGCGACGGCCGGAACCTCGTCGGCATCCTTCACCCGCACGTGATACGCGTTCGGCAGCGGGTTCGTGGTCAGCAGCGAGGTGTCGAAGTCTTTCCCCAGGACGTCCTGCATGCGCTTGATGCCGGCCGCTTTGGAGACGTACGTCGCTTTGGCGACGCGCGGATCCGCGGCGAGCGTCGAGGCCAGATCTTTGGCCTTCGCGTCGGTGACGCCGTCCTTCAGATAGACCGCGATCTCGATCTGCGAGAGGACGCCGGTGCCGAACGTCTGGATCGTCTCGCGGACGAACAGGAACGAGCCCAGCAGCACGATCGTGACCGCCACGGTCCCGATCGCGGTAAACTGCATTCCGGCGTTGCGGGTGAAGTTCGCGAAAACTTCACCCAGGAAGAACCGCAGTTTGCCCCAGTCCACGGAAATAGTAGCCTCGCTCGTCGTCGTGAAGAATCTTGCCGTGCTCGAGACGCACGACCCGCCGCCGCATCCGGTCGACGACGGCTTGATTGTGCGTGGCGACCAGGACGGTCGTGCCCTTGAGGTTGATCCGCTGCAGCAGCTCCATGATCTCGGTCGTGTTCGACGGATCGAGATTACCGGTGGGCTCGTCGCACAGCAGCAGCTTCGGGTTGCCGACCAGTGCGCGCGCGATCGCGGTGCGTTGCTGTTCGCCGCCGGAGAGTTCCGAGGGAAACATACGGCTCTTGTGCGAGAGCCCGACCAAGTCGAGCGATCGCGGGACCATCCGCATCACGTCACGCGTGCGCGTCCCCGTCACTTGCAGCGCGAACGCGACGTTCTCCCACACCGTTTTGTGCGAGAGCAATTTGAAGTCTTGGAATACGACGCCGATGTTGCGGCGAAGTTTGGGAACTCTGCCGCGGCGCAGCGTGTCGACGCGAATTCCGTCGACGGTGACCTCGCCGGCGCTGGGAAACTCCTCGCGATACAAAAGCTTGAGCAGCGACGACTTTCCGGTTCCGGAGTGTCCGACCAAAAAGACGAAGCTGCCCTTCTCGATCTCGAGATCGACGTCGTCCAACGCTCGCGTCCCATTCGGGTACACGAGCGAAACGCCGCGGAGTTTGATCATGCTTGAGACGGCACTCCGAGGACAGGTTGCGGAGGTATTGGGCGGGCCACGCCTGATACCTTGTCTTCAGTGTTCGGCAGCGAGCGCGCGCGCAGCCACCGTCTCGTCCGGCGAGGCAAGGGGCGCACGCCCGGTTCAGCACTTTCTCACGAATTTCTGGTAGGCTTTCCGGGTGAATCGCTACGTCATCGTCGGTTTGGCCGCATTTCTGGTCGTCGCTGCGGTCGGAGGCGTCGGCATGCGGCGCGCTGCCGCGGAGCTCTCGCGGGGCGCCGAGGCCCCGGCATTCAGCCTGCAGGCCGCGATCGGCGGCGACGTGGAGACGGTCGACCTCAAGGACGCGCTGGCGAAGGGCCCGGTCGTGCTGTATTTCTTCCCGAAGTCGTTCACGCAGGGCTGCACCGTCGAGGCGCACCTCTTCTCCGAGCACATCGCCGACTATCGGAAGCTCGGCGCGACGGTCATCGGCGTCAGCGGCGACGACCTCGAGACGCAGAAGAAATTCTCCACCGAGGAGTGCCGGGCAGCGTTTCTCGTGGCGTCCGATCCGGGCCTCAAGATCGCCAAAGAGTACGATGCGCGGCTGGCGGGCTCGTACGCCAACCGGACTTCCTACGTGATCGCTCAGGACGGTACGATCGCGTACGCCTACACCAGCCTCGACCCGGCGAAGCACGTCGAGAACACCCTCGCGGCCGTCAAGGCCCTCGCCGGGCACTAGACCAACCCGCGACGTCTCCAGCCTGACGAACGCTTACGTCGCGAGCGCGACCGGTATGAGGTCGATGCGGTGCGCGCCGGCCTCCGCCGCGGCGTCGGCGAGTTCGTCGCTGGCGGTGAACAGCAGCGTCTGCGCTTCGAGCGCGCCGTGGACGAGCAGCGGAAGACAGCGCGCGATCCGTCCCGCGTCCCAGAAGGCGAACGGATCGTCGAGCAGCAGCGGCGGCCGTTCGAGGCCTTCGGCGAACATGCGCGCGGTCGCGAAGCGCACCACGAGCGCGATCTGGTCGCCGGTGCCGGCCGAGAGACGATCGAGCTCCTCGATGGCGTCCGTCTCGGGGACGCGCACGCGGACCGCGAGCGTCGCCGGATCGAGGCGGATCTCGCCGTAGCGGCCGCCGGTGATCGTGCCGAGGACCTCGGCGCTGTATTGCTCGAGCCGCCGGGCGAATGCGCGGTGCGCTTCGTCCTTGCGCAGCTCGATCGTGGCCCGCGCCTTGCCGACCGCGCGTTCGAAGGCTTCCAGACGCGCGATCTGCGCGCGGCCCGCGGCGACGGCTTCGTCGAGCGCCGCGACGTCGGGGACGTTGGCTTCGCCGGCGCGCAGCTCACCTTCGAGCGAGTGCATGCGGGCGTCGACGTCGTGCCGGCGCGCCGTCAGCTCGGCGAGCTCGCGTTCGATCGAACGCAATACCGCCGGCTCGTCCTTTGCGGCCGGTTCGACGCCGGCCGCGACGAGCGCGTCGTAGTCGGCCTGCAGCGCGTACTCGTCCTCGCCGCGCAGGATCTCGCCGCGACGCATGGTCAGCATCGCGAGGCTCGCATCGATCCCGTTGCGTTCGCCGCGGCGCACCGAGCGCTGACGCGCGATCTCGCGCCGCTGCTCGCGGGTTCCTTCGACGTCCGCGACGAGAACGTCGGCCACGCGGTCGAAGCGCTCGGCTTCGGCATCGGCGCCCTCACGCGCCAGACGCGCGCGGCTCTGCATCTTCTCGAACGCCACCGCCCGTGCGCTCAGCGCGACAAACCGCTCGCGCCGGCGCGCGAGCTCGTCGAGCCGCACGATACCGAACGGATCGAGGACCTTCGCGACGACCTCGGCGGCGCGCCGTTCGTCCGCCGTAGCGGCGTCGGCGATGCGCTGCTTGCCGTCCGCCGTGCGGCGTCGCGTCGCTCGGCCGCGCGCGCGCATCGCCAACGCGATCCCGAGCACGAGCGCGATCGCGCTTGCGACGGCGGCCCAGAGCCACCAATGCGCGATCATGACGCCGATGTCGCCGACCGTCACCGCGAACGTCGTCGCGACGAGGCCGCCGGCGAGCGCGCGGCCGTCATCCCCTTCGCGGCGTTCGGCCGCAGCGTCGTTTCCGGCGGCCGACGCGCGGGCGTGCGCGGCTTCCGCTTGCGCGGCGGCGGCGGCGAGCGCGTCGAACGCGTCGTCGTCGAGCAGGCCGGCGTCGCGACGGCGCGCTTCCAACTCGTCGCGTTCCTCGATCGACGGCGCGACGTCGGCCAGGTCGCGGCGCGCCGCTTCGGCGATGCCGTGCGCCGAGCGCCACGAATGATACGCGTCGTCGAGCTCGGGGAGGCGCTCCGCCGGGAACGCGGCCACGTCGTCGAACGCCGCCCGCGCGGCCTGCAGCGCGGCGAGCTCGTCGCGGTACTCTTTGAGCGCGGCGATCCGCGCGCGCAGCTGCGCGGCACGCAGTGCGCTCGAGCGCCGTTCGAGTTCGGCGCACGTTTGGGCGGCGCGGTCGCGCTCGGTGCGCGCGGCGGCGATGCGCTCGCGCAGTTCGGCCAGCCCCGCCAGTGCAGCGCGCGCGTCGTCGGCGGCGCGCCGCATGCGCTCGTCGCCTTCGCGCAGGATCCGCAGCGGCGCGTTCTTGTGCGCGCGCTGCGTCCCGACGTGTTTGCGCAGGGCCGCGTCGAGACGGTCGATCGCGCCGATCGCGGCGTCTTCCTTCGGGCCGCCGTCGAGCGCCTGCGCGAGTGCGGTCGATACCGCATTCGCCGACGTGCCGTCGAACCCGATCGCGCGCTGGCGCGCGTACGCCGTCTGCAGGAAGACGTCGAGCGGAATGCGCAGGTGCGCTTCGCCCGGGACCAGCGACTTCGCGCTGCCGATCCGCGCCGCCGCGTCGTTGCCGTCCGCGTCGAAGACGCGCACGCCTTTGGCGTCGCGGTCGTACGCGCGATGGACTTCCCACGTTTGTCCGTCGGCCGTCTCGTAGCAGAGGACCGTGCCGTAGGCGCTTGCGGCCCACGGCCGCCAGCGTTCCTTCTCACCGCGCTGCAGCCCGTAGAGCGACGCGACGATCGCCGCCGCGAGCGTCGATTTCCCCGCCTCGTTCGGACCGACCACGACGTTCAGTCCCGGCTCGAACGAAAACGTCCGATCGACGAGACGGCCGAACCCGTCGACGGCAAGCGTACGCAGCCTCATGGTGCCGGCTCCGCGCCGTCGAAGGCTGCGACGACGTAGCGCAGGGCGGCCCGCGCGTCGTCGTCGCCGGCGTCGGCGAGCTTGAGCAGATCGTCGATGGCGCGGCCGCGCACGTTGGGCTCGTGTGCGAGCGCGGCGTAGTCGGCGGCGATCGTCGCGTCGCTGACGTCGAGCGCGCCGAGGGCGTCGCCGAAACGGTCGGCGATGAGATCGCGGTCGACCCGCGTGGCGCGCGCGGTCGTGCCCTCGAGGCGCAAGCGTACGTAGTCGTCGCGGCCGAACGGCCGCAGCGCCCCCTCGAGCGTCGCCAGCAGGGCGTGTTCGCTCGCGGCGTCGGCGAGGGCTACGTCCAGATCGATCAGGCGCGTGCGCGCGAGCTCGACCGGCTCGAACGCGACCCGCCCGCCGTCGACCGTCACGATCACCGCGCCGTGGATTCCGCGCTCGCCGAACTTGATCGGTTCGGGCGAGCCGGGATAAACGAGTTGCGCTCCGCGCTTGTCGCCGATCACCGCGCCGCCGTGGTAGTGTCCGGCCAGCGCGCAGGTTGCGCCCGATGCGCGGATCTCCGCCAACGTGAACGGCGCCGTCGCGCGCTTGCCGGGCGGACAACGGTCCTCGTCGCTGCCGTGGACGAGCGCAATGCGCACGCCGCTGCGTTCGAACCGCGCGCCGGCGAACGGCCGGCCCGGTTCGGCCGGCGTGTGGCCGAACCCGTAGAGCGTCACCGCGTCGGCGAGCGGATACGCGGTCCACGTCGGCTCGGCGAAGATGTGAACGTTCGGCGGACGGTCTTCGCGGGCGTAGAGCGCCCGCGCCGAGTACGGATCGTGATTGCCGGGCGCAACGAACACCGGACCGCCGAACCGCGCGAATTGTTCGAAGACGAAGCGCGCGGTCTGCGGCCCGGCCCGTTCGGCTTCGTAGAGATCGCCGCCGATCGTCAGCGCGTCGGCCCGCCGCTCCAGCGCCAAGTCGACGATCCGCACGAAGGCATCGGCCAGCGACGCGCGCCGCCGTGCGCCGCCGCGCACGTCTGTGAAGGCCGTCTCGAGATGGACGTCCGCGGCGTGGACGATCGTCGTCGCCATTTGCCGCTCACTTCGCCGGGTGCGGTGGGGGTGGCCCGCCCGGATCGCCCGCCGTTCTTACCGGAGATGCGCGGGCGGCCTTCCGCGCCGGGCCGCGGAACGAACGAGCCGATGCCGTGGAGAACCCTTTCGGCCCTTTGGGATCGCTTCGTTGCCTCCGATCCCGGGCTGACACGCCTGTTCACCGCGGTCCGCGTCACGCTCTGCGTCGCCGTCGCCGTGCTCGTGACCGGATTCGCCGCGGAGGCGTTCCACATCTCGACGGCGGTCGTGATCCTCGCGGCAATCATCGCGATGCAGACGTCGCTGAGCGTGAACGATCCGCATCCGCACACGACGACGCTCCTGGTGCCGCTGCCCGGGACGTTTGGGATCGTCCTCGGCGCGTTGACGAGCGCGCACCAGGGCCTGGCCGAAGTCGTGTTCTTGCTCGTCCTCTTCGCCGCCGTTGCGGTGCGCCGCTTCGGACAACGCTGGACGGCGTTCGGAACGATCGCGACGCTGACGTACTTTCTGGCGCTCTTCCTCGGCATCACCGTCGTGCAGTTGCCGGCGCTGATCGTATCGATCGCCGTCGCCGTCGCCGTGACGTTCCTGGTCCGCTTCGCCGTCTTGCGCGTCCCGCCGGGCTGGACGGCCGGCCGAACCGTCGATGCTTTCCGCGCGCGCGTCCGGCTGGTCGTCGCCGACGCGCGCAACGTGCTCGCCGTACCGCCGGCTGAGGAACGCGCGCGCCGCGCGCTGCGCTCTGCCCGGCTGCGCCTCAACGAGACGGCCCTGGCGATCGAAGGACAGCTGGGCGACGAGGCGAGCGACGTCGCCCGCGCGGTGTTCGATGTCGAGATCGCCGCCGAGAACATCGCCAGCGCCGCGTTGCGCTTCGGTCCGCAAGACGCGGCGCGGTCGCGCGGCTTTCGCGTTGCGCTCGATGCGCTGCGCCACGGCAGCACCGCGCGTGCGCAGCGTCTCGCCGAGCGGCTTCGTTCTGAGCCGACCATGTCGCAGGTCGGCGTGGAGCTGGCCGAGGCGATCCTCGATCTCATCCAATCATTCGCTTCGCTGCGTGCGCGCTCGAGCGCGCTGGAGCCGTCGCGCGGCGCGGCTCCCCCGCCGCTCGGGCAACAGCCGCCGCTGCGCCAAGCGCTGCAGGTGACCGTCGCCGCCGCGGCCGCGATCGTGGCCGGCGAGCTCATCTCGCCGCAGCACTGGTACTGGGCGGTGCTGGCCGCGTATTTCGTGTTCATCGGGACCGCGTCGTCGGGCGAGACGCTCGTGCGCGCGTGGGGCCGCACCCTCGGAACGGCGCTCGGCGTCGCGCTCGGATTGTTGACCGGACACGTCGCGCAAGGCCACGTCGGCCTCGAGGTCGGCGTGATCTTCGTGTGCTTGTTCTTGGGCGTCTACGCGTTGCGCGTGTCGTACACGATCATGATCTTCTTCATCACCGCGCTGCTCTCGCTGCTGTGGGGTCTGCTCGGCCGCTTGAGCGACGGGCTGCTCATCGTGCGGCTCGAGGAGACCGCCGCCGGTGCCGCGTTCGGCGCGCTCGCGGCGATGCTGCTCTTCCCGACCCACACCCATGACGTCGTTCGAGACGCCGTGACGGAGACGCTCGACGCGGCGGCCGACGTCGTGCACGCGAGCATCGGTCGCCTCATCGATCCGGCCGCCGACCTGCATCCCGTCGCGACGGCACGCGTCCTCGACGCGCGTTTTCAGGGACTGGTGATGCGGGCGCAGCCGATCGCATCGGGGGCGATCCTGACCGGCGGCGGGAAACTGCGCCGTTGGATCGTCGCGCTGAACTCCGCGACGTATTTGGCGCGCAACCTTGCCGGCGTCGCGGAACGCGCAACGCATCCGCCGCCGCTCGACCTCGCCGCGTTGCTGCGGCGACTCGACGATGCCCTCGGCGCGGAGCTGCGGACGGCCGCGTCGCGCTTGGGGTCCGACGCACAGGTATCGGATTCGGAGGCGGCGGCGTGCGTCGAGGAACTCCGTCGCCGCGCGCTCGACGCAGGGCCGGCGGAGTTCGACGCGCTCGACGAAGCGCTCCACCTGATCGAGCGCTTCGACCGCGCGATCGTTCGCGTCTGAAGACCGAACGGCGCTACGCTTTCCCCTGCGCCAGCAACTCGCGCAGGCGCGGTTTTTCGACCTTGCCCATCGCGTTGCGCGGGAGCGCGTCGATCGGGTAGAGCGCCTTCGGTACCTTGAAACTCGCCAGGCGGTCGCGCAGCGCGGCGAGCGCGGCCTCGGGATCGAAGCCTTCGTCGCACTCGACGAACGCGACGGGCACCTCGCCGCGCGCTGCGTCGGGGCGCCCGACGACCGCGGCTGCGCGGATCCCCGGCAGCCGCAAGAGTTCGGTCTCGATCTCGATCGGATAGACGTTGAAGCCGCCGGTGATCACCAGCTCCTTCAAGCGCCCGTTGATGACGTAGCCCCGCTGCGGATCGAACGTGGCCACGTCGCCGCTGCGATACCAGCGCCGGCCCTCGGTGTCGAGCGCGAACGCCTCGGCGGTCGCGGACGGGTTGCGCCAGTAGCCGCGGCAAACGTTCGGACCGTGCACCAGGATCTCGCCGGGCTCGCCCGGCGCGACATCGACGCCGCTGGGTTCGGCGAGGCGCACGTCGACCCGCGGCAGCGGGAATCCGACCGTTCCGGCGTAGCGCGGGCCCTCGTAGCGGTTGCTGAGCGCGAAGCCGAATTCGGTCGACCCGTAGCGCTCGAGGATCGAGACGCCGAAACGTCGGGCGAACTCTTCGTGCACCGTCGCGGGCAGCGCGGCTGAACCCGAGACGAACAGCCGCACGCCGTCGAAGCGCATGCCCTCGCCGGCATGCTCGAGCATGCGCACGTACATCGTGGGGACGCCGAAGAACATCGTCGCCTCGCCTGCGGCGAGCGCCGCGACGACCGAGGGGGCGTCGAACCGCTCGCGCAGGAGCAGGCGTCCGCCGGCGACGAGCGTGCCGTTCACGCCGGCGCCGAGACCGTGGACGTGAAAGAGCGGTAGCGTCAGGAGCAGCGTGTCGTCGCCGGTCCAGTGCCACGCCTCGACGAGCGCGTCGGCGATCGCGCCGAGGTTGCCATGGGTCAGTTCGGCGCCCTTCGACCGGCCGGTCGTGCCGCTCGTGTAGACGAGAATGGCGACGTCGTCCGCTTGCGGCGGAACCGGATTGGCCAGTTCGGCGGCGCTTGCGTCCAGCGCCCAGCGCTCGACGTCCTCGAGCCGGATCAGCATGCGTCCGTCGGCGCGCGCGAACGGTTCGCTCCGCTCGGAGACGCAGACCGCGGCCGGCGCGGCGTCGGAGAGCACGTGCTCGAGATCGGAACTGCGGTAGAGGACGTTGACCGGGACGACGACCGCCCCTGCCCGCAGCCCGCCCAGATACGCGTAGATGAAGCCTGGGCTGTTCTCGGCGTAGACCGCCAGGCGATCGCCGGGGCGGACGCCCGCGTCGCGCAGGCGTTGCGCGACCCGCAGCGTAGCCGCGCGCAGTTCGGCATAGGTGACGTCGTCGAGTGCGAGCGACTGCGGCCGTCCAGCGGCGTGTGCATCGAGTGCGGCGAGGATCGAGGGGGTCATCGCGGCTCCGCTTTCGCCCGCGAGCGGGAGTTTCCGTGCGGAGGCGTCGTCGGAGCGGTGCTGCCGCTGATGGGCGAGGCGACCCGGCGCACCGCGCGCATTACGTGCCGAGCCGGTCAGCAAGCTCGTTCAGATCGCGGACCGCAACGTCGTTCTCTTCATCCGCGGCGAGGTCTTTGGTTTGGTGCGGACCGTACTCGGTCGGGCGCAGGACGAAGCCGGTCCGCAGACCTTCGGTGCGTGCGGCGCGCAGGTCGTCGTTGTGCGCGGCAACCAGCATGACGCGCTGGGGCCTCGTCGCGAGCAAGTCCACCGCGCCGCGGTACACTTCGGGGTCGCGCTTGTAGTGGCGAAAGTGCTCGGCCGAGAAGATCGCGTCGATCGGGAGCGGCGCGCTGCGGGCGAGATCGAGCAGCAACCGCACGTTGCCGTTCGAGAGCGTGCCCAGGATGTAGCGAGAGCGCAGTCGCGTCAGCCCAGCGACGGTGTCCGGCCACGGACGCAGCCGGTGCCAGCGATCGACGCACCACACGCGGTCGGATTCGTCGAGCGCGCCGTCGAATCCGAAGCGCTTCGCGAGCACGTCGAACGACGCGCGGTGCAGCGCGTCCAGCGGCGTCCACGGCGCCTCGCCGCGCCGTACGCGATCCATCGACGGCACGTACTCGCCGCGCCACGCGTCGGCGAACGCGGCCCAATCGGCGTCGATCCCGCGCCGCGTGCCGAACGCGGAGAGATCCTCGATCAAACTGCCGCGCCAATCGACGAGCGTCCCGAACGTGTCGAACAGCAGCGCTTCGAGCTCCAGCATGGTGGGCGCGTCTTTCGAGGAGGACCACGAAAACCTAGGGGCCGCGGAACTCCGCGCGTACTGCTGCGTCGTGCGCGCCGAGGTCCGGGACCCGGCCGAGGTGCGAGGGGCTCGCGCCGGGCGGCGCGAGCAGCTCGACGGTACGGCCGCCGGTTTCCACTTCGACGTATCGGTTCTGAGGATGGACCGCGAGGTCTTCGACGTTCGAGAGGCGGCCGAACGCGATTTCGGCATCGCGCAGCCGCTGCGCGACGTCGTCGCGTGTGAGTCCGGCGAACGCCGCGCCGATCGCCGCGTCCAGCGCGGCACGATGGTCGACCCGAAGCCGCGTCGAGGTGAAGCGCGGATCGTCGGTCAGCGTCGGAGCGCGCAGCACGACCTCGCAGAAGCGCCGCCATTCGCGTTCGTTTTGAATCGCGAGCAGGATGCTGCGTCCGTCGCCGCACGGATACGCGCCGTACGGTGCGATCGTCGGATGCTGCAGGCCCAGCCGCGCCGGTTCGTGTCCGCCGTACCGAAGCTGGAGATACGGCACGTTCATCCAATCCGCGATGCTGCCGTACAACGACACCTCGACCGCGCGCCCCACCCCGCTGCGCGAGCGCGCGTAGAGCGCGCGCAAAACTTCCCCGTACGCGCTCATGCCGCACGCGATGTCGCAGACGGAGACGCCGACGCGCCCCGGCGCCTCCGGCGTGCCGCTGAGGTAGGCAAGTCCCGCCTCGGCCTGCACCAGCAGATCGTACGCCTTCATGTCGCGATACGGTCCGCTGGCGCCGTAGCCGCTGATATCGCAGGTGATCAGGCGCGGATAGCGTTCGCGCAGCGTCGCGCTGCCGATCCCGGCGCGCTCAGTCGCACCGGGCGCGAGGTTTTGCACGAACACGTCGGCGGCGGCGAGCATGCGGTGCAGCATGGCGACGTCGTCCGCGTCTTTGAGGTCGAAGAGCACCGACTCTTTGCCGTGGTTGAGCCACACGAAGTACGCGCTCGCGCCGTGGACGTACGCGTCGTACCCACGCGCGAAATCGCCCTCGCGCCGTTCGAGTTTGATGACCCGCGCGCCGGCGTCCGCCATGCGGCACGTCGCGTACGGCGCGGCGACTGCCTGTTCGAGGCTGACGATCAGCACGCCGTCGAGATCGCGTTCGGGAGGCCGCATCAGATCAGCGAGATCGACGTGGCGTTCGGATCGTGCGCCGCCGCGGCGCGCGCGGCGACGTCCGCGTAGAAGTCGGCGCCCTTGTCGTCGACGACGACGAAGGCCGGGAAGTCGGCGACCTCGATCTTCCACACCGCTTCCATGCCGAGCTCCGGATAGTCGAGCACTTCGACGCTGCGGATCGCGTCGAGCGCGAGCCGCGCGGCGGCGCCGCCGATCGTGCCGAGATAGAAGCCGCCGTAGGTGCGGCACGCGGCGCGGAACGCCGGCGACCGATTGCCCTTGGCGAGCGTCACCAGGCCCGCGCCGTGCGACATCAGCAGGTCGGCGTAGGAGTCCATCCGCCCGGCGGTCGTCGGGCCGAACGAGCCGGACGGCATCCCGGCCGGCGTCTTCGCCGGTCCCGCGTAGTAGACGGCGTGCTGTTGCGCGTACGCCGGCAGCGGCTCGCCGCGCTCCAGCAGCTCGCGCCAGCGCGCGTGCACGATGTCGCGCGCGACGATCATCGTCCCGTGCAGCGAGAGGCGCGTGCCGACCGGAGCGCGCGAGAGAGCGGCGCGAACCTCGCTCATCGGCTGGTCGAGGTCGAGCGCGACGGAGTCGCCGGCCAGCACGCTCTCGTCGACCTCGGGCAGGAAGCGCGCCGGGTCGGTTTCGAGCGCTTCCAGCCACACGCCGGCGGCGTCGATCTTCGCGAGCGCCTGACGATCGGCGCTGCACGAGACGCCGATGCCGACCGGCAGGCTCCCACCGTGCCGCGGCAACCGGATCACGCGCACGTCGTGGCAGAAATACTTGCCGCCGAACTGCGCGCCCAAGCCGAGCTCGCGCGTCAGCGTCAAAACGTCCTGCTCGAGCTCGACGTCGCGAAACGCGCGTCCGGTCGCATCGCCCGTGCGCGGCAGACCATCGAGCGCGCGGCACGTCGCAAGCTTGAGCGTCTTCATCGTGAGCTCGGCCGAGGTTCCCCCGATCACGATCGCGAGGTGATACGGCGGACATGCCGCCGTGCCGAGCGCCATCAACTTCTCGCGCAGGAAGCGGTTCAACGCGGCGGGATTCAACAGCGCTTTCGTTTCTTGAAAGAGAAACGATTTGTTCGCCGAGCCGCCGCCTTTGGCGATGAACAAGAAGCGGTAGGCATCGCCGGGTTCCGATTCGATCTCGATCTCGGCCGGCAGGTTGTCGCCCGTCGCCACCTCGTCGAACATGGTGAGCGGCGCCATCTGGCTGTAGCGCAGGTTCCCCGTCGCATACGCCTGCACGATGCCGCGGGTCAGGTACGGCGCGTCGTCGACGCCCGTCCAAACGCGATCGCCTTTGTAGCCGTGCACGATCGCGGTGCCCGTGTCCTGACACATCGGCAGCACGCGGCCGGCGGCGATGTTCGCGTTCTGCAGCAGCTCCAGTGCGACGAAACGGTCGTTGCGGGACGCCTCGGGATCGTCGAGGATCGCGCGCACCTGAGCGAGGTGTGCGGGCCGCAGCAGGTGCGCGAGGTCGGCGAACGCCACGCTCGCGAGGCGCGTGAGCGTGTCGGGATCGACGGTGAGCAGCGATCCGCCGCGCCACCGCTCGCTCGAGGCGCCTTCGCCGATACGCCGGTATGCGGTCTCGTCCGGAGCGAGTTGGAAGAGCGCGCTCACCGGTTCACTGGTAGAGGTGTCCGCAGGCGACCGTTTGCGCGCCGGCGTGGTTGTTGGAGAAGACGACGACGTTGTAGTTGCCGGAGAGCAGGCGGTCTTCGGTCAGGCTGACGCTGGAGCGTGAAAGACCGTTCCTGAGATCGGCCAAGAAGTACGTCGGCCGCGGCTGGAGATCGTCGCACGACCGGCCGCGGTAGAGGCGCACTGATTCGCTTCGCCCGTCGCGGACGCCGTGCAGTGCGATTTGGATGCGCGTGCTCGGGTCGCGGCGGAAGAGCGTCACCGTTCCGACCTGACCCGAATTGTTGACCTGCTCGATGCCGCGCTCCGTGCCGGCTCCTGAATCGCCCGGGTACGACTGCGCCGCGGCGGCGGCGGTAGTGACCAGGGCGGCGACGACGGCGGCGAACGTGCGCTTCATGCCGCGCTTCCTTCTCGGGGGGCAGGCGAGGTTCCGCGCTCGCCGGGGGTGCGGGTCGTCCCGCGCGCCAAGAAAGGAGCATGGATCGACCGCAGTTCTTGCTCGACGTCCTCGCGGCTTCCGCCGCTGCCGCCGCACCCGCCGCCGCCGCCGGGCCGCCGGTTGCGACGCGCGAGGACCTCGTTACGGCCGGCCGATCCCGGCCGCTACTGGCTCGCGCGCAGCATGGCGCCCGCACTGGTGACCGCGGCCGACCTGCTGACCTACGATCTCGAGAGCACGCCGCTCGACGCGAACAGCGCGCCGGGTTATCTCGAAGGCTTCATCCACGGCGCGATCTACAAGGTGCGTCCTGACGTGCAGTCGGTCGTGCACGCGCACACGCCGGCGGTGATTCCGTTCGGCATCTCCAGCGTGCCGCTGCGCGCAGTCTTCCACATGGGCGCGTTCCTCGGAACCGGCGGCATCCCGGTCTTCGAAATTCGCGATGCGGGCGGTCCCGCGACGGATCTGCTGGTGAGCAGCAACGCGCTCGGCGACGCCCTCGCTCACACGCTCGGCGGCGCGAACGTCGCGCTGATGCGCGGGCACGGCATGGTCGCCGTCGCGGGTTCAATCCCCGAGGCGGTGTTTCGCGCGTATTATACGGCGCCAGACGCGCAGCTCGAAGGCGACGCAGACGCAGGCCGGTCTCGTCGCGCGCACGTGGGATCTGTGGAAACGCGCGGTGAGCCGTTAGCCTGCCGGTGACCGAAGCCGACGTCATCGTCGTCGGCGCTGGCCTGGCGGGCCTCGTCGCCGCCGCGGAGCTCGCCGACGCCGGGAAGCGCGTCATCGTCGTGGACCAGGAAGGCGAGCAGAGTCTGGGCGGTCAGGCCTTCTGGTCGTTCGGGGGCCTGTTCTTCGTCGACTCACCGGAACAGCGCCGCATGCGGATCCGCGACTCGTACGATCTCGCCCTGCAAGATTGGCTCGGGACCGCGGCGTTCGATCGGCCGGAAGACCTCTGGCCGCGCCGCTGGGCGGACGCATACGTCGCGTTCGCCGCCGGCGAGAAGCGGGCGTGGCTGCGCGCGCAGGGGATGCGCTTCTTCCCGGTCGTCGGGTGGGCCGAGCGCGGCGGCTACGGCGCGATCGGGCACGGCAACTCCGTCCCGCGCTTTCACGTGACGTGGGGAACGGGTCCCGGCGTTATCGAGCCGTTCGTACGCCGCGTGCGCGACGCCGCGGCGCGGGGGTTGGTAACGTTCGCGTTTCGCCATCGCGTCGACGCGCTGACCACGACCGCCGGCACGGTCGACGGCGCGAGCGGGACGGTGCTCAAGCCGACGAGCGTGGCGCGCGGCGAGACGAGCTCGCGCGTCGCGACGGGCGAGTTCACGCTGCGCGCGCAGGCCGTCATCGTCGCGTCGGGCGGGATCGGCGGCAACCATGAGCTCGTGCGGCGCAATTGGCCGCAGCGCCTCGGCACGCCGCCGGCCTTCATGGTCGCCGGCGTCCCCGCGCACGTCGACGGCCGCCTCATCGGGATCGTGCGCGCGGCCGGCGCGAACCTGATCAACGCCGATCGGATGTGGCACTACGTCGAAGGACTGCGCAACTGGAATCCGATCTGGCCGAACCACGGGATCCGCATCTTGCCGGGGCCGTCGTCGCTCTGGTTCGACGCGCTCGGCCGGCGGCTGCCGGTCCCGCTCTTCCCGGGTTTCGATACGCTCGGGACGCTCGCGCATTTGATGCAGACCGGCTACGGCTACTCGTGGTTCGTTCTCTCGCAGAGCATCATCCGCAAAGAGTTCGCGCTCTCGGGATCCGAGCAGAACCCGGATTTGACCGGCCGCGATTGGCGGATGGTGCTCGGGCGCGCGTTCGGGCGCGGCGCGCCCGCACCGGTCGAAGCGTTCAAACGGCAGGGCGCCGATTTCGTCGTGCGCGACACGCTGCCGGAGCTCGTCGCGGGGATGAACGCGCTCAGCGGTGACGGTTTGCTCGACGCCGCGGCGCTCGAACGCGAGATCGTCGCGCGCGATCGCGAGATCGCCAATTCGTTCAGCAAGGACGCGCAGATCGTCGCGATCCGCGGCGCGCGCAACTACCTCGGCGACCGGTTGATTCGCACCGCCAAGCCGCACCGCATTCTCGATCCGAAGCACGGCCCGCTGATCGCCGTGCGCCTCAACATCCTCACCCGCAAGACGCTGGGCGGCTTCGAGACCGACCTGCAGAGCCGCGTGTTCGGGGCGAACGGTGCCATCGTCCCCGGCTTGTACGCGGCCGGCGAAGCGGCGGGGTTCGGCGGGGGCGGAATGCACGGGTACCGCTCGCTCGAGGGGACGTTCCTCGGCGGCTGCCTCTTTTCGGGCCGCGCCGCCGGGCGCGCCGCAGCCGCTGCCGTGACCTGAGAGCGCGTGCCGAACCGGACGATCTCGAACGCGACGGTCGCGCTGTTCGCCGTCGCCGGCGGCATCGCGGTCGCAAACGTCTACTATCTGCAGCCGCTCTTGCAACTGATCGTGCTCGACCTGCACGCGAGCGCCCACAGCGTCGGGCTGGTTTCCGTGATGATGCAGGCCGGCTACGCGGTCGGAATCCTCGCGTTCGTTCCGCTCGGCGACATCGTGCAGCCGCGCCCGCTCGTCGCCGGGATGTTCGCCGCCGTCGCGGTCATGCTCGCCGCCGCCGCCGGCGCGCCGAACGTCACGCTGCTCGCGCTTGCGGCGCTGGCGATCGGCGCCTGCACGACGTGCGCGCAAGTGCTGCTGCCGTACGCCGCCGACCTCGCCGTCCCGGCGCAGCGCGGCCGCATCCTCGGGACGATCCAAACGGGGTTGATCGTCGGCACGCTGTGCGCGCGCGCCGGCGGCGGCTTGATCGGTGCGCGCTTCGGATGGCGCAGCGTGTTCTGGTGCGCCGCCGTCCTGAGCGCCGTGGCGTCCGTCGCGCTCTGGCGCACGATGCCGCTGCGTCCGCGCCGCGAGACCGTCTCGTACGGAACGCTGATCGCGAGCATCGTCGGCCTGATCGTGCGGCACGCACCGCTGCGTGCGTCGATGGGACTCGGGGCGCTCGCGTTCTCGGCGTTCGCGGCGATCTGGACCGTGCTCGCCTTCCATTTGCACGAGCTCGGCTACGGCAGCGCCGTCGCCGGCGGAATCGGTGCGCTCTCGATCGTGAGCGCGTTCGCGGCCGGCCCGGCGGGCGCGCTCGCCGATCGTCGCGGCACGCTCTTCACCGGAACGATCGCGTGGCTGATCCTCTTCGCCGCCTGTGCGACGTTCGCGACGTTCGGCTGGACGCTCGCCGGTATCGTCGCGGGTGCGGTGATCTTTCCGCTCGGGATGTCGCTAACGCAGATCTCGAACCAGATCCGCATCTTCGCGCTCGACGACGCCGCGCGCGGCCGGCTCAACACGGCCTACATGGTGACGAACTTCACCGGCGGCGCACTCGGGGCGTACGGCGCGACCGTGACCTGGCAGCACGCCGGCTGGAACGGAACGTGCGCGCTGCTGCTCGTGCTCGTCGCCGCGATGGCGCCGCTCTTGTGGTGGTATCGTTCGCGGCGGACAGAGTAGTAGCGCGCATAGGTGCGCCGCTCGCCCCGCTGTCTCAAATCACGTCGGTTGTCATCTTCGGGTAAGGACATGATGGTCCGGCAGCGCCTCGAGGAGACGCTGCGCGAGCGGTGGTTTCTTCACCGTCTACTCCTCATCGTCGGGCGGTTGCGGGCCCTGCATCGTTTGGTGGATCAAGGCTTCCATCGCCGCCATTGCGTCCGGATCGCCGGCATTGAGTGCAGCGACCGCTGCGGCCTCATAGGGGTCCGTCGCCGAGCCCGCTTTGCGGAGCCCTAGGTGGTGCACGATAACAACGCGGTCGGTGACCTTCACGATCAACTCGGCGATCGAGCGGACTCGCCCGTACGTCACGCGGCGGTAGCCCTGCAGCTCACCGACGAGCGGTTTGCCGATCGCGGGATTGGTTGCGAACTCCCTCAGCTTGCGGCGGAGACCTTTTTGGACTTTGGTGGTGAGCTTCTCGAAGTCGGCCCGAGCGACGTCGGAGAAACCGAGGCGAACCGTCCCTGGTGCGGGGACGGCCTGCGGAGTCGACGCGTTCGGGCGGCGCTTCGGTGGCTTCATTGTCGACAGCTAGTGTCCTGACCCGTAAGTAGCCTGGCAGTTCTTGATCTTCCTCAGGATGGTGCGAGCCGACTTTGTCCATACGAATGGCCTTGCGTTCGAGTTATGCTCGCGTACGAAATCGGTGATGGCACGCTCCAGCTCGCGGACGCTGCGAAAGGTTCCACGACGGATGCGTTTGGTAGTGATGTCAGCGAAGAATCGTTCGACCGCGTTGAGCCAGGACGAACTCGTTGGCGTGAAGTGGACATGGAAGCGGGGACGGTCAGCAAACCAGGCCTTCACGAGCGGATGCTTATGCGTCGCATAGTTGTCCATGATGATGTGCACGTCGAGCTTCGCCGGCACGCTGTTCTCGATGCGGTCCAGGAACTGCAAGAACTCCGTGTGCCGATGTCGCGGCAAGCAGCTCTCGATCACGTTCCCGGTCAATGTGTTGAGCGCCGCGAACAGCGTCGTTGTTCCATTCCGTATGTAGTCGTGAGTTTGCGCGGCGGGCAAACCTGGACGCAGGGCAAGAACCGGAGCAGTTCGCTCCAAGGCCTGGACACCGCTTTTTTCATCGACGCTCAGCACGATCGCGTTCGTGGGCGGGTCCATGTACAGTCCGACGACATCTCTGAGCTTTTCCGCAAAGTGCGGGTCGCGACTGAACTTGAACGTGCGGATCCGATGTGGCTTCAAGTCGTGCGCATGGAGAATCCGCTGCACAGTGCTCCGGCCAATGCGAAATTTCTTCGCAAGTGTCCGCGAGCTCCAGTGCGTCGCGTTCTTGGGCGGCGAGGCCATGACCGTTTGCGTCAACTTCTCGACGGTCTTTGCTGTGACAAGTTTTGGCCGGCCAGGGCGCGGGGCATCGGCCAGGACGCTTTCTACGCCTCGTTCGATGAAGCGTGCTCGAATCTCCATGACGGCATTCCGGGAAATGCCAACTCGTTCGGCGATCTCCGTGTTCGCCAGCCCCTTCGCAGCGCCGAGAATAACCTTCGCGCGCAACACCGACCGCTGTGTCGCAGTCGCGCGCCTCGTCAACTCGACCAGAAACCGACGATCCTTCGGGCGAACAGCAAGGCGTATCGCGGGACGATTCGGCATACCCTTACTGTAGCAAATACGCTGACGAAACGCCAGCGTATTAATGGGTCAGGACACTAGTATAGCAGGCGGAAGCTGGCCTGTACAGGGAATTGTACAAAATTCCGGCCTGAATAGGTAGCAGAAGTATGGACATAATTAGGTACGGCATGATAGCCTGGGGACATAACCGGCGCGTCCCTGCGGGGCGAACCGGACTTTGACCTATGCTGCGTGACGCAGCTCGGTCTCAGGGGCGTGATGCCCAAGGGAGCAATATGACTCGGACTATGGCGGCGGCGGAAGCGCGCGGCAAGTTTCCTAGCGTCCTCGACGACGCTGAAAAGGGACTGACCACGGTGATCCTGCGCCATTCGCGGCCCAGCGCTGCGGTCGTCCCGGCGTCTGAGTTGTCGGCCTTCCACCTCTTCCGCCGCATCATGCGCGAGGTGGGCGAGACGCTCGAGGTCTCCCGTGACCCCAAGATCATCGCCGCCGTGAAGCGCTCGCAAGAGCAGGTCAACCGCGGCGAGATCTACTGGGACGACGAAGAGTAGGCGAAAACGACCACGCGACGACGACAACGTCGAAAACCTGCGGATCCTCTGCTTGAGCTGCCACAGTGCAAAGACGGACGCCGCTGGCGACCTTGCGCGCGCAATCTTCGAAACGCAAACCGCAAGAACGAACGCGTACGCAAATGGGCTGTCTGAGGCAGCGACCCCGAAGCCCGGGACGTATCTGGACTGGGTCAGCGTGTTGTTTGGGCCGCCGCCCATCTATTCAGGACTGGTGAAGGGGCTCGCGCCGCTGCCTGTTCCGCCGATCGGTCTCGGCATCCTCGGCTTTCTCGGGTCGCCAACGCCGAAACGCTGAACCCCACGTCGCGACGTCCCGCCGGCGGGATGAACGCAGTCGCGCGTCAGTGGAAATTCCGCGCCCGCACCTTCTCGGTCGAGCCGTTCGTGTCGAGCGGCCAGCAGCGCTTCATGATGACGTCGATGCAGCCTTGTTCCTTTTGCAGGACGCCTTCGACGATGAGGCATTGTGAGCTGCGGATCGCGCGGCGGTTGCGTTCGTAGACGTCGGGGCGGACGATCACGTTGACCAGGCCCGTCTCGTCCTCGATGGTGAGGAAGACGAAGCCTTTGGCGGTGCCGGGGCGCTGGCGGGTAATGACGAGGCCGCCGATCTTGCAGACGAGGTTCTTCGGCATCGACGTGAGGCGGTTCGCCGCGAGCACGTTCTGGGAATCGAGGAAGCCGCGCACGTGCGCGATCGGCTGGATGTCGCTGACGCCGGTCGCGTGGATGTCGAGCGTGGTGGTCTCGACCGCGGTGAGCGCCGGGAGCTGCGGCTCCGGTTCGTGTTCGATCTCCATCGCGCGGCCGAGTTCGCCGCGCGCTTCGCGTTCATCGAGACCGCGCAGCGCCCACATCGCCTCGCGGCGGGTCGGGAACCACGGCGCGAACGCGCCGGCGGCGGCGAGGTTCTCCATCGCCTCGCGTTCGAGTCCGGTGCGGCGCGCGAAGTCGATCAGGTCGGCGAACTCGCGTGTGCGAACGTCGGAGAGGGCGCGTTGGAGGCGGTCGCGTTGGACGTCGCCCATGCCGCGGACGAGGTGGAAGCCCAGGCGCAGCGTGCCGTCGCGGTCGACGAAGCTCCACCACTCGCTTTCATTCACCGCGATCGGTTTGACCGCGACGCCGTGGCGGCGCGCGTCGTTGACGAGCACTTCGGTCGAGTAGAAACCCATCGGCTGCACGTTGAGGATCGCCGCGCAGAAGATCGCCGGTTCGTGGCACTTCACGTACGCCGACGCGTACGCGAGCAGCGCGAACGACGCGGCGTGCGATTCGGGGAAACCGTAGTCGGCGAAGCCTTCGAGCATGTGGAAGAGCTGATCGGCGGCTTCGCGCGCGATGCCGTTGGCGATCATCCCTTCGACCAGCCGCGGATAGATCTCGGCCATCCGCTCGCGCGAACGCTTGTGCCCCATCGCGCGGCGTAATTTGTCGGCTTCGCCGGCGCTGAAGCCGGCCGCTTCCATCGCCATCCGCATCCCCTGCTCCTGAAAGAGCGGAACGCCGAGCGTGCGTTTGAGGATCGGCTCGAGTTTCGGATGCGGATACGTCACCGGTTCCGCTCCGTTGCGCCGGCGCAGGAACGGATGGATCATGTCGCCCTGGATCGGTCCGGGCCGAATGATCGCGACCTGCATCACCAGATCGTAGAAGCAGTGCGGCTTCAAACGCGGGAGCATCGACATCTGCGCGCGCGACTCGACTTGGAAGACGCCGATCGAATCGGCGCGCTGCAGCATCTCGTAGGTCGGCCGGTCGTCCGCCGGGATCGTGTTGAGGTCCATCTTCGCGCGCTCGGGATAGCGCCGGCGGTAGAGCGCGAACGCGTCGCGCAAGAGCGAGAGCATTCCCAAGCCCAACAGGTCGATCTTGATGAGCCCGAGATCGGAGAGATCGTCTTTGTCCCACTGCACGATCGTGCGGTCGCGCATCGTCGCCCACTCGATCGGCGCGACCTCGACCAGCGGCGAGCGGGTGATGACCATCCCGCCGCTGTGGATCCCCATGTGGCGCGGAAAACCGTCGACGCGGCGGCACACCTTCATCAGCAGCGCGCCCAGCGCGCCGCCGACCGGCCCGCGGATGTTCACGTCGGGATCCCTGTCGGGGGCGTACTCGTCGGCGTCTTGGAAACTGGGGACGAGCGTACGTCCAGGCGTGGCCGCCGGAGCGTCATCGGCGCGGGAGCGGAAGACGTTCGAGGCGGCGTCGAGATCGCGCCGCTTCGCGACCGAGTCGGGCATCGCCGTTTCGCCGGCCTGCGGCGCGCCGACCGCACCGGCGAGCGATTCGCGCGCGTCGTACTCGCGCACGATCTGATCGACTTGCCCGAGCGTGAGCCCCAGCGCTTTGCCGACGTCGCGAATCGCCGAGCGCGTGCGGTAGGTGATGACCTCGGCCGCCATCGCCGCGTGCTCGCGCCCGTAGAGATCGTAGACGTACTGGATCACCTTCTCGCGATCTTGATGCGCGAAGTCGATGTCGATGTCGGGGACCTCACCGCGCTCTTCGCTCAAGAACCGTTCGAACAGCAGCCCGCTCGCGACGGGGTCGATCGCGGTGATGCCGAGTGCGTAGCAGACCGCCGAGTTCGCCGCCGAACCGCGGCCTTGGGCGAGCACGCCGAGCCGCTTCGCGGCGTGCGAGATGTCCCACACCACGAGGAAGTAGCCGGCCAGATCCATCCGCGCGATGATGCCGAGCTCGTACTCGAGCTGGCGTTCGACCTTCGTATCGAGCGGCCAGCCGTAGCGTTCGCGCGCGCCGCGGTACACCAGCGTGCGCAAGTACGACTGCGCCGACCCCTCGTCGGCGGGGATCGGAAAGAGCGGAAACTCGCCGCCGAGCTTGTCCAGGCGAAACGCGCAGCGTTCCGCGATGGCGAGCGTGTTGCGGATCGCCAGCGGAAACTCGGCGAACAAGCGCGCCATCTGCGCCGGCGTCTTGAGGTGGTACTCGTGGTTGGGGCGCAGCAGATTGCCGGCGCTCTGCAGCGGCGTACCGTATTTCACGCAGGTCAGCACGTCGCACAAGAGCCCGTCGTCGCGCGTCGCGTAGGCGACGCCGTTGGTCGCGACGTACAGCACGTCGAGCTGCTGCGCCAGACGCACCATCGCGCGCAGCAGCGCCGGGTCTTCCGGCCGCACGTGGTGCTGCAATTCGAGGTAGAAGCGGCCGGGGAAGAGGTCGCGCAGCCGGGCTCCCAGCGCGACCGCCGTGTCGTTGTCGCGCCGCAGCAGTGCCTTCTCGACGATCCCGTTGCGGCCGCCGGAGAGCGCGATCAGGCCGGCGGTGCGGCCGTCGAGATCGTCCAGCCGCAGTCGCGCGTCGCGCTTGCGGCCGCGCAGCTGGGCCGTCGAGATCAGCCGGGCGAGGTTTCCGAAGCCCGTTTTGTCGGCGGCAAGGAGAACCAGGCGCGGCGAGTCGGTCGGGACCTCTTTCGAGGGCCGCGCCGGGCGGCTGGCCCGGATGGGCTCGGGGGCGTCGGTCTCCAGCGTCAGCTCCGCCCCGCACAGGGCCGCGAACGGCGTCCCGGCGGCGGCCTTGGCGAACCGCACCGCCCCGTAGAGCCCGTCCCGGTCGGTCAGCGCGAGCCCGCGCAGCCCCAGCCGCCGGCCATGCTCGACCAGCTCCTCCGGGTGCGACGACCCTTCGAGGAAGCTGAAATTCGACCAGCAGTGGAGCTCGGCGTACTCGGGCGGAGTGGGCATCGGGACCCCGAGCATACGCGAACGTATGTTCGATTCCCCTTCCTCATGGCGCGATGCGACGACTACGTAAAAGTTTCGATTGACTAGAATATCAGGTCGGTTGACTACAAAAATGTTTGCCATCCCAAGGGACCATGTGGCATGCTTGGGCCATGGATGGCGGTCTCAAGGTCTTTGGGAGCGTGGCTCGGACCCGGGTCATGGTGGCGACCGTTGCGCTGCGTGAGACGTACCCGCGCGAAGTTGCGCGTCTGACCGCCGTCCCGCTCGTCACCGTTCAGCGCATCGTCGACGAACTCGAACGGCAGGGTATCGTCGTCTCCCGCTTGTCGGGAAACCAGCGGCGCGTGACGGTGAATGCGGAATGGATTGCCGCCGACGAACTCCGCGCGCTCGCCTTGCGCCTCCTCGACGTCATGCCCGACCTGCGCGCCGCCCTCGAGGGCGAGCGGCGGCGTCCGCGGCGCCGCGGGAAGCCTCGTGATCGGTCCGGACGCGACGCTGCGTGAGATCGCCCTCACGGTCGGCACGGCGCTCGACCGGGAGGGTGTCCACGCGGTCTTCTGCGGCGGCAGTGCGGCGACGTTTTATGCGCCGCAGGTCTACCAATCAGAAGACCTCGACTTCGTGTTGACGTTCGGGTCGGAAGACGGTGCGGCGACGCGCAGAGCGCTCGAGTCGCTCGGCTATCGTTTCGAAAACGAGATGTTCTTCCACCAGGCCTCGCACTTCACGGTCGAGTTTCCGCGCGGACCGCTCGCGATCGGCAACGATGTCGTGACGAACACGGAGACGATACGCGAGGGTGATCGCGTTTTGCACGTCGTGAGCGCGACCGACGTTGTGCGCGACCGGCTGAACAAATACGCAGCCTGGGACGATTTTTCGGCGCTGAGCGCGGCCGTCGGCGTCGCGCTCGAAGTGCCGGTCGACCTCGATGCAGTGCGGGAGTTCATGAGGCGCGAGGGAACCGGCGTCTTCGAAAAGCGGTTCGACGAAGCGTTGCGCGTCTTCGAGCGGCGCGTCCGCGAACGGCTGCTATAGAGCCGGAGAATTGAGTCTTTACCCGATCTTCAGTCGCGGATAATGGAGCCTTAGGCTTCGTGCGAAAGGCTGTGATGGACGGTAACGATCGACTTCGACGCGCGGCTGCTTCGAGCGATCCTCGATGAGGCCGCATTGCGCAGCTATGGCGGCGAAGCGGTCGACGAACTGGCCCATGGGCTGCAGACCGCGCACCTCGCGCGCGAGAGCGGGGCGGAGCGGACGACGAGTTGGTGCTGGCGTCCGCGCTGCACGACATCGGCCGCTTGCCTTCGGTCGCGCGACGCACGCGCACGACGCTCCACGAGCTGCTCGTGATCGACGTGCGGTTCCGCGCCCGGCGCTGACCCGGCGGCGCACCAGGGCGGGGGACCGGAACCCCGCGCGGAACGTTCCGCGACGATGCGGCTGCTGCTCGTTGAGGACAACCGTCAGCTCTCCGACTGGGTCGCGAAGACGCTGCGCAGCGAGAAGTACACCGTCGACTGCGTGTACAGCGGAGACGACGCCGACCACGTATTGCGCACCGAGGACTACGCGCTGGTCATCCTCGATCTTGCGCTGCCGAAGCTGGGCGGGCTCGAGATCCTGCGCAAGCTGCGGGGGCGGCGCAGCACGGTCCCGGTCATCATCCTGACCGCGAACGACACGATCGACGCTCGCGTCGCCGGACTCAACAGTGGAGCGGACGACTACCTCGCCAAGCCGTTCGAGATGACCGAGCTCGAAGCGCGGATACGCGCGCATTTGCGGCGCGCGAACTTCCATCAACCGACCGTCGTCGAGTGCGGCGCACTGGTCTTCGACAGCAACGGCAGGCAGTTCACGCTGGCCGGCGAGCCGCTCGCGCTCACCGCGCGCGAGCACGCGGTGCTCGAAGCGCTGATTCTGCGGGCCGGATCGACCGTCAGCAAAGCATCGCTCACGACCACGGTGTTCGGCTTCGACGATGAAGCGAACCCGAACGCAATCGAGATCTACGTGCATCGCGTCCGCAAGAAGCTGGTGGGAAGCGACATCTCGATCGTGACGCTGCGCGGGTTGGGCTACGTGCTCAAAGCCGTCAATGTGGACTAGAAGCCTTCGCTTCCAGCTCTTGGCAGGGCTGCTGATCCCGCTCGGGATCGTCGCGCTGGTGCAATTCTCCGTCGCGTACCGGAACGCCGAGGTGACGGCGCGCGCGGTGACCGACCGCATCCTGTTGGCCTCGGCACGTTCGATCGCGGAGCACATCGGCTACGACGTGGGCGGCGACGTGACGGTGCCGCCTGAGGCGCTGGGGATGTTCGACCTGGGCTACGGCGATACGGTGTACTATCGCGTGATGCGGTCCGACGGACGTCTCCTCGCGGGGTACCCGGACCTGGCGCGGCCGCGCACGGCCGGCTCCGGTTCGCAGCCGCAGTACTACGACGGGCACTATCGCGACGAACCGATTCGTCTGATCGCCTTGACGCAGCCGGTGTCGTTCGCGGCCGGCGTGCAGTCGGCGACCGTCATCGTCGCGGAGACGCTCAACGGGCGCAGCGCCATGTCGCGCGAGTTGTGGATCGGAAGCGCGCTGCAGCAGTCGCTGCTGATCGTCATCGCGTGCGGGCTCTCGTGGTTTGCGCTGCGCCGCGTCCTCGGACCGCTCTCGCGCCTGGGCAACGAAGTGGAAGAGCGTAAGCCGGACGACTTTCGCCCCTTCACCGTCGCCGCGCTGCAGGCCGAGCTCGATCCGCTCGTGCGGGCGCTCAACGATTACATGATGCGCCTGGGGGCGCAGCTGGCCGCGCAGCGGCGGTTCACGGCGAATGCGGCGCATCAGCTGCGCACGCCGCTGACGCTGTTGCGCACGCAGGCGTCGTACGCGCTGCGCGGCGCCGGCGAAGAAGAGCGCAACGAGGCGACCCGCGCGATCCTCGCCACGACGCAGCAGATCACGCGGCTGGCCAATCAGCTCTTGAGTCTCGCGAAGGCGGAGCCGCACGGTCAGCAGCCGCGCCGCGATCCGATCGATCTGGTCGCGACGACCCGCGACATTCTGGTCGAGCACGGCCGCCTGGCGGTCGATCGGCACGTCGATCTCGCGTTCGAAGTCGCCGAGCCCGAAGAGCCCGCGATCCTGCTCGGCGATCCGACGATGCTGCGCGACCTGATCGTCAACCTCGTCGACAACGCCGTGCAGTATACGCCGCCGGGCGGTCACGTCACCGTGACCGCCGGACGCGAGCCCGACGCGTGCGTCTTGCAGGTCGAGGACACGGGTCCCGGAATCCCCGCCGCGCAGCGCGCGCTGGTCTTCGAGCGCTTCTACCGCATCCCCGGCGGGGACACCGAGGGCAGCGGCCTTGGACTAGCGATCGTCAAGGAGATCGTCGACGCGCATCGCGGCACGATCGCGCTGCGCGATCGCGGCGACGGCTCCGGTCTGGTCGTCGAGGTGCGCTTGCCCGCGGCCGTCGAGGGTGACGTCTTAGGTGCCGACGTCGGCGAAGGAGGGTGGCCGCCACTTGAGGAGCCGGTTCTCGGCCCACGTTAGCAGATAGTCGGCCGCCAGCGCGACCACGGCCAGGACGATCATCGCCGCGAACACGCCGGCCGGGCTGAAAAGACCCTGCTCCGTCGAGATCAGCAACCCGAGCCCGTGCCGCGATCCGAGGAACTCGCCGACGACGGCGCCGACCAGCGCGAAGCCGAAGCTCACGTGCAGGCTCGCCAAGATCCAGCTCATCGCCGCCGGCACGATGACTGCCGTCGTGACCTGGAACGGTGAGGCGCCGAGGATTCTCGCGTTCGCGATGAGCGACCGGTCCGCTTCGCGCACGCCCTGGAACGCGTTGGCGAACACGACGAAGAACACCATGACGACCGCGAGCGCGACCTTGGACTGCATGCCCAGCCCCAAGGCGATCACGAAGATCGAGCCGAGCACGATGCGCGGGATCGAATTCGCGACCTTGATATAGATGCTGAAGACGTCGGCAAGCAGCTTGTCGCGCCCGAGCACGATCCCGAACGCGATGCCGAGCACGGCGCCGATGAGGAAACCGAGCACGGTTTCCTCGAGCGTTACGAGGACCTCACCCCAGAGCGGGCCCTGCGAGGTGCCTTCCGTGATCCAGATCCACAGCTGCTGCACGATCGTCGAGGGCATCGCGAAGAAGAACGGATCGATCAGGTGTGTGCGCGACGCAATTTCCCAGCCGCCGACGATGGCGATCAGGATGGCGAGCCGCAGGGTGAGGATGAGCTGCCGGCGCCGGCGCGGGGCCGCTGCTGCGGCGCGTTCCGCGGCGTCGTAAACGGCGCCGTTCGTCGAGATGGGGCTGACATCGGTCGTCATGAGTGGCCTCACGCCGTGGCGAGTTGGGTGCGAGCGTAACTGATCTGGACTTCCTCGCGCAGGTCTTCCCAGATGTGCCGGGAGATGTCGATGAACGCTGGTTGATAGCGGATCTCCGAGGTCACCCGCGGCCGCGGCAGCGGGATGTCGTACGCGGCCTTGACCGTCGCCGGACCGGCGGTGAGCACGTACACCCGGTCGGCGAGCGCGATCGCCTCTTCGAGGTCGTGCGTCACGAACACGACCGACGCGTTCGACGCCGACCACAGATCGAGCAGTTCGTCCTGCATGACGATGCGCGTCTGCACGTCGAGCGCGCTGAACGGCTCGTCCATCAGCAGGATCTCGGGATTGTTGATGAACGTCTGCGCGAGCGTCACGCGCTTGCGCATTCCGCCCGAGAGCTGGTGCGGATAGTGGTTCTCGAACCCGACCAGCCCGACGCGCGCGATCCACTCGCGCGCCTTCGTATATGCCGCGTCTTTCGGGACACCGCGAAAGAGCGGGCCGGCAGCGACGTTGCGCAGCACGCTGCGCCACGGAAAGAGCGCGTCGGTCTGGAAGACGAAGCCGATCCGGGGATCGCTTCCGGCGACGGGTTTCCCCATCACCTTGACTTGGCCGCTGTTCGCCTTGGTGATGCCGGTGATCAGGTTGAGCGTCGTCGACTTCCCGCATCCCGTCGGTCCGACGATCGCGACGAATTCGCCTCGCCGCACCGTCATGCTGAAGTTGCGCAGCGCCGTCAGCGACGCGCCGGTCGGTGAGATGAAGCGCAGGCTGACGTCGATCAACTCGATGGCGGGGGAGTCGGCGGTCGGCAGCGCGGACATCGCTATTTGGCCGCGGTCTTGTTCGCAGCGATGACGAACTCGGTGCTGTAGGTGCGCGAGAGATCGATCGCCTTGCCCTTCACGCTGCGGCTGAACGCGGCGAGCACGGAGAGCACGGTCTTCGGGCCGCCCGCCGGCATTCTGCCGTCGGTCGTGAACATCGCTTTGCCGTCCGCGAGCGCCTTCACGTACATCGCCTTGTCGCCGGCGTAGTAGTCGGCAGGCATTTTGTCGGCGATCTGCGCGGCCGAGTGGGTCGCGATGAAGTGCAGGGTCCGCACGAACGCGTTGGCCAGCTTCTGGGCGACGTCGCGGTGACCGTCGACCCAGGCGGTTTGCATGTAGAACGACGCCGCCGGGTACGTGCCGCCGAGGACTTTCTTCGTTTCGGCGACCGTGCGCATGTCGATGAGGATCTTCGCTTCGCCCGTCCTGAGCAGGCGCGAGACGGTCGGCTCGGTCGTCATGCCGCCGTCGATCTTTCCTTGCATGAGCGCGGCGATGAACGTGTTGCCGGCGCCGACCGGGAGCGCGGTCACGTCGCCCGGCTTCAGCCCGTTCTTCACGGCGATATATTGCGTGAGGAAGTTCGTCGAGGAGCCCAGACCCGTCACGCCGAGCGTCTTGCCCTTCAAGTCGGCCGGCGTCTTGATCGTGTTCGCCTGCTTGGAAGAGATCAGCTCGACCTCACCGGGGGCTTGGCTGAGCTGCACGACCGACTCGACGAACTTGCCCTTGGACTGCAAGTCGATCGTGTGATCGTAAAATCCGACGACGCCTTGCACGGCACCGGCGAGGAGTTCGTCCTCGGCGTTGACGCCGGCCGGTTCGGTCAAGAGCTCGACGTCGAGACCCTCGTCCTTGAAGTACCCGAGCTGTTCGGCGAGCTTCGCCGGGAGGTAGATTTGCTTCTCCACCCCGCCGACCATGATGCGAATGCGGTCGGCGGCCTGGGCGCACGTCGATGTCGTCAGCGCGAAGGCGAGGAAGGCGGGCAGCAGCGCGAGGTTCCGGATGCGCAAGCGATGATCTCCGTTCGAGGTCGGTCGTGTTCGCAGCAGTATGCGAGACGGAACCTTTCTGCAACCTTTCGCACCACGCGGGGAGAGTAAATTTTTTCCGACGTTTGCTCCCGAAAGGTTGCTGAAAGGTTGGACCCGGTAGAGTGCAACGTAATTCCGTCGGAGGTTACCCAATGTCGAGGAACTCTTCTTTCATTGCTCTAGCGGCCTGTGGGGCTGCACTCTTGCTCATGACGCCGGCGGCGGACGCGCTAAAATACGCCGCGATCGAACATCACCTGCAGGTCGACCCTGCGATCCCGAGCTGGAAACCCGGACCGGTCGAATCGGTCCCGGAGGAAGCGGTCTCGCTGGTCGGCGCGGACGTCATGGACGAGATCACGCTCGGCTGGGAGAAGCTCTACCGCAAGGCCTATCCGCGCCTGAGCGTGACCATGGAGGCGAAGGCGTCGGGCGCCGGCGCGCCGGGTCTGATCTCGGGGAAGGGCGACCTCGCCCCCATCGGCCGCGAGATGCTGCCGGCCGAAGAAAAAGCGTTCGTCGACAAGTTCGGGTACGAGCCGTTCGCGGTTCGCGTCGCGACCGGCAGCGCGGGATCGCTCGGCAAGACGGCCGCGTCGATCATCATGGTCGACAAGGCGAACCCCATCAAGGGGCTCTCGCTCGCGCAGCTCGATGCGATCTACTCGACGACGCGCAAGCGCGGTCACGCCGACGTCAGCACGTGGGGCGACCTCGGCCTGACCGGTGAGTGGAAAGACAAGCCCATCCATCTCTACGGCCTCAGATCGCCGAACGGGATCGAATGGTACTTCAAGAACCGCGTGATGCTCGGCGGCGACTACAAGACGAACATCCAGTTCACCAAAGGCCGCGGCTTCACGCACGCGTTCAACGTCGCCGCGGAAGACATGGCGACGCATCCGGGCGGCTTGACCTACGCGCTGCTCGCGAACGTGCTGCCGAACGTGCGTACCGTCCCGCTTTCCGAGAACGACGGCGGCCCGTACTACATGCCGACGGTCGAGAACGTCTATTCGCATAAATATCCGCTGAGCCGCTATGTCTACATCTACCTCAACCGCCCCCCGGGGAAGCCGCTCGAGCCGAAGATCAAAGAATTCCTGAAGTGCGTGCTGAGCCGCGAAGGTCAGGACGTCGTCGCGAAGGAGGGCGTGTACGAACCGCTGACCGCCGCCGTCGTTCAAGAAGAACTGAAGAAGCTGGACTAGGGAGAGTCGAAATGAAATCCATTCCGAAGACACTGTTCGCCCTCGCGCTGGCGTCCGTCGTCGCGCTGAGCGCGTCGAAGGCCGGCGCGGCCGAAAAGAACTGGACCGCGCCGAAGCCGAAGATCTACGCGCAAACCCTGTCCGACCAGACGATGGCCGCTCATCCGGAGCTGCTGAGCGTCACCTTCCACGGCGTGCCGCCCGGCATGAGTAAGGTCTACACGATGTTCGCCGGCTCGTTCCCGGAACGCATCGGCAACTCGGACGATCCGGACGACATCGACGTCAGCGTGAAAGGGATCACGATCGTCGATCCGCGCTGGCACCGCACGAACGACCCCGCGAAGAAGTTCGTCGTCCTGATGCCGCTGCGCGACGTGTCGGGTGAGAACATCGGCTTGATCGTCTACGCGTTCAAGAACGATACCCCGAGCGCGAACGACGAGCGCAAGTACTACGCGGCCGCCTTGAACCTGCGCGACGACCTCCAAAAGAAGATCCCCAGCTACACCGCGTTGTACGCACCGGCGAAGTAACCGGCTCGCGGGAGTTCCACGCGGAACTCCCGCGTTTGGTGCGAAGCGAAGGCGCGATGGAGACCGTCACGCCGACGCCGTTGCAATTGCTGCTGGGGTTCGCGCAGCTGTCGCTGCAGGGGTTCGGCGGGGTCGGCGGGCAGTCGCTGCACTTCCTCACCCGCGATCGGAAGTGGTTGACCGACGCGGAGTTCGCCGAGGACTCCGCACTGTGCCAAGCGTTGCCGGGCCCGAACACCGGCAACCTCGCGCTGATCGTCGGCGACCGCGCCGCCGGAACGCTCGGTGCGGTGTGCGCGCTGATCGGCTTCGCGGTTCCGTCGACCGTGCTCGCGATCTTCATCGCGATCGGCCTCGGGCGCCTCAGCCACGTGCCGCGGGTGGCGGCGGTGGAGTCCGCGGTCGTGGCGGCGGCGGCGGGTCTCGTGATCGCGTCGGGTGCGCGTATCGCGCGGCAGCTCGGGCGAGCGCCGCTGATGCTCGCGGTCGCCGCCGGCATCCTGCTCGCGATCGACGTCGCGCACGTGCCGCTGTGGCTCAGCGTCGTCGTGGGCGTTCCGGTCGCGATGCTGCTGGGCGCCGCGCGGGCGTCGCGATGAACGACGCGCTCGGGTCGCTCGCCTGGCGTTTCGCGCTGCTCTCGGTCGTCGCGGTCGGCGGCGGGAACGCGATGTACCCGCAGATCCACGCGGACGCGGTGGGAGGGATGCATTGGCTGACCGACGGGGCCTTCACGGAGCTGGTCGCCGTCTCGCAGTTCGCGCCCGGGCCCAACGTGCTGATCGTACCGCTGGTCGGTTGGCACGTCGCCGGCTGGCTGGGCGCGTTCGTCGCGTTGATCGCGTTCCTGACGCCATCGTCGATCCTCACCGTCGTCGCCGGGCGCGCGCTGGCGCGACGGCCCGACCACCGGTTCGTCGTCGCGCTGCGCTTCGCGCTGCGGCCGATCGCGGCGGGACTGTTCCTCGCGTCGGGCCTCGCGCTCGCGTCGTCCGCGCGTTACGGTGTCGCCGGGGTCGCGATCGCCGCGGCCGTCGCGATCCTCGCAACGGCGTTCGAGGTCAACCCGCTGTGGTGGCTGCTCGCGGCCGCCGCGGTCGGGGCCGCAATCGGTTGAGCATCCTGTTTATTCCGCGACCGTCGCTTTGATCGCGCCGAAGCGGCCGGCTTGGAAGTCGGCGAAGGCGCGTTCGATCTCGTCGACAGTGTTCATCACGAAGGGGCCGTAGCGCACCATCGGCTCGCCGATCGGCTGGGCGCTCAGGAGAAGCGCCTCGACGGGTGCTCGACCGTCGTTCGTGAGTGCGATCGTTTCGCCGTCGTCGGCGAAGACGGCGTAGTCTCCGCGCGTGAGTTCGCGCGTGCCGCTGTGCGCCGTCCCTTCGAACACGTAGATCGTGCCGGTCCAGCCGCGCGGCACGGGCTGAACGATCGATGCGCCGGGCTGCAAGCTCACGTGCACGTAGACCCACGGCGTCACCGTATGCACGGGGCCGCGCACCCCGAATGCTTCGCCCGCGACTACCCGGGCCGTCGCGCCTCCGGACGGTGTGACGACCGGAATCTCGGCCGCCGTGACGTCCTTGTAGCGCGGCGCGAGGGCTTTGTCGCCCGCGTGCAGGTTGACCCAGATCTGAAAGCCGTGCCGTCGTCCGCCGGCGCGCTGAAATTCATCCGTCGGCATCTCGGAATGCACGAGGCCCGCTCCGCCGAGCATGTACTGCGCGTCGCCCGGGCGCAGCACGCCGTGATTGCCGTGCGAATCCAGATGTTCCATCTCGCCGGCGAGAAGATAGGTGATCAGCTCGAACCCCTTGTGCGGATGATCGGGCGCGCCGGCGGCCGTACCGGGCGCGTGCTCCATCGGGCCCATCTCGTCGATCAGGAGGAAGGGGTCGACCTGATCCAGCCCGCGTGCGGGGATCGGGCGGTGGACCAGAAACCCGCCGCCCTCCAAGGTGGCGGCTGCCGGAATGACGCGGGCGAGCGAGCGAGGGGTCTGCGAAAGCTGAGCGGACATGACGGTCTCCATAACCGTCAGCGGGTTGCAGCCGGTGCCACGGGAGATGCAGCGCGCCCTTTTCGCGGAAATATCAGTCTCAAGCAACTGCTGATGGAGGGTTTGACGGCGTCGATCCTGTGGTTGATGATCGCCAAGCCCTCGTGAGCGCTCCGCTGCCGGCAGCGCCGCGCCGGCGGGAGATCCTCGAGGCGACGATCGCGATCGTCGTCGAGCGCGGCTTCGAGGGCTTGCGGCTGCGGGACGTAGCGGATGCGGTCGGGATCAACTCCGCGACGCTGGTGTATCACGTCCGCGGCAAGGAAGCGCTGATCGTCGAGGTCGTGCGCGAGATCATCGCGCGCTTTCGCGCCCTCAACGTCGAGCGCGGGGTCGATCTCGACAGCCCTTCCGGGCTTGGGCTGCACCTCGCGAGCATCCGCGACAACATGATCGCCGCGCCGGCGCTGTTCGTCGTCCTCGCCGAGGTCGCGGTGCGCGCGCGGCGTCACGCGGCGATCACGGCTGCGCTCGACGAAGCGTCGCATCGTGGACCTGGGTGTTCCGGCGGTTGTTCGCCGCCGCCGCCCCCGGCGCGAGCGCCGCCGACGTCGCGACGTCGTCGCAGGCGACGATCGCCTTCTTCTGGGGCGTCAACTTGCGCGCGAATGCCGACGGCACGTTCGCCGCCCTCCTGCACGGCGGCGACGGCGCCGGCCCGGCGGCGGCCGCGCTGCGGACGACGGTCGAGGGGTATGAGGCGCTGGTGCGCCGCGACCTCGTCGCCCGTTCCCGCGCCGCTCCCTAGCGGAATTCCTCGGCGAGCGACTCAGCGACGAGCCGGCGGATCGGTTCCAGCGCGCCGGGGTCCTTCAGGGCCGCCGGCGTCAGCGTGCACGCCACGCCGAGCGCCGCGATCGCGCCGCGTGCCGCGAGGGCGCGCAATGCCTCGCCGACGGCGGCGAGACCAGGCCCGCCCGGCGCGGGGAACCGGAGGCCCGGCAGGCTGCCCGGGTCGATAACGTCGACGTCGAGGTGGACGTACCACGGAGGCGGCGGCAGCTCCACGGTCCCGAGTGCCTCGATCCCGATCTCCCGGACGGCCGAGGCGTCGAGCGCTTCGCGCTCTCCCGGCTCGATGTCCCGCGCGCCCACCAACACACAGGCAGCTTCGGCAATCGCGCGCAAGCCGATCGCGCCGGTCAACGCAGCGCCGGTGCGGCCGACGAGCATCGCCAGCGCCATCCCGCCAAGGTATCCGCTGCGGGTGGTGCGCGGAGTGTGAAAGTCGCCGTGCGCGTCGAGCCAGATCACGCCCGGCGAGAGTCCACGCCGTTGCAGTCCGGCAACGCTGGCGAGCGCTGTGGTGCAGTCGCCGCTCACGACCACGAGCGGCTCGTCGCTCGCCGCCACCCGGCCGGCGACGAGGTCGTACAGCCGCGCCACCATCGCGCCGGCGGGACCCTTCGACACGACGACGGCATCGTCGGCCGGGTAGGCTTGGCCAAGTGTCGGCAACGGCTCTGCATGATGATAGGGGATCAGGAGCGTCTTCACGCGGAAGCTTTCGGTCCACCGCATGGATCGCACCGCCTCGCCGGCACGGCCGCCGCTCATCGCCCTCGAACGCATCAACGTCCATCTCGGCGGGCGCCATCTGCTGCGCGACGTCTCGTGGCGCCTCGAGTCCGGCGAACAGTGGGCGATCGTCGGTCCGAACGGTTCGGGGAAGAGCACGCTCTTGCGGGTCATCCGCGGCGACCTTTGGATCGATCACGACGGCGGCGTGCGCAGCTACGCGCTCGACGGCGAACCGCAAGCGGTCGGCGCGGCCGCGCCGCGCATCGGGTACGTCTCGCCCGAGCTGCAGGAGCGCTACACCCGCCTCGATCTGAACGTGCCCGGGCGAACGCTCATCGCGAGCGGCCTGCACGACACGATCTACCTGCCCGGTGCATTGAGCGCGGAGGAACTCGCCCACGTCGACGCGATCGTCGCGCGCTTCGGTCTGTACGACCTTGCCGAACGGCCGATCAACGCGCTTTCGTTCGGCCAGCTGCGCATGCTGCTGATCGCGCGCGCGCTGGTGCGCGATCCGCGCGTCCTCGTGCTCGACGAATGCGCTAACGGTTTGGACCATCGCTCGCGCGCCGAGCTGTTCGGTTTTCTCGACGCCGTCGCGCACGACACGCAGGTGATCTGCGCCTCGCATCGCGCGGAGGAGCTGCCGGCCGGCATCACCGCGCATGCGCTGATCGCCGAGGGCCGCATCGATGCGACCGGTGCCGGGTTGCCGCCGGTCCGCCGCCGTCCCCGCCCGCGCGCCGCCGGTGCGCCCAACGCCGCGCGCGGCACGCGCGACGACGTGCTCGTCGCGATTCGCGGCGCGGACGTGTATCGCGGCGAAACCCCGGTCTTGCGGCAGATCGATTGGGCGATCCGGCGCGGCGAGCACTGCATCATCCGCGGCGCGAACGGCGCGGGGAAGAGCACGTTCGCCGGGCTCGTCGCGGGCACGATCCCGGCGTCGTTCGGCGCGCACGTGACGCGCTTCGGAAGCCGCGGACCGTTCGACGTCTGGGAGCTGAAGCGCCGCATCGCGCACGTCTCCGACGCGCTGCAGATCGCCTACGACGTCAACCCGATCGTCGAGCGGGTGATCGCCTCCGGCTTCGTCTCGAGCATCGGCGTCATGCACGAACCGGATGCGGCCGAGCGGCGGACCGTCGCCGAAATGATGCGCCGGCTCGATCTCGTCCATCTCGCCGGCCGCCGGTTCTTGACGCTCTCGTTCGGCGAGCGCCGCAAAGTGCTCATCGCGCGCGGCCTCGTCCATCGGCCGGAGCTCTTGATCCTCGATGAAGTCTGGGCCGGGCTCGACGCACAATTCCGCGCCGCGCTGGGCGAACTCTTGGCGCACCTCGTCGCCGACGGCACGACGCTGATCGTCATCTCGCATCACGACGAAGATCTGCCGCCCTTCATGCAGCGGTCCTATGTGATCGCCGATGGCCGAATCGCGTAGCGCGAACGGCTGTTATCGTCGACGGAGTTGGCTAGCCTACGAGTGAATTCGCGGCCCCCATCCGGTGAAGAGCGTTGAGTTTACGGGGCGGAGCGGATTGCGGACGAGCCGGCTTCCGCTCGGCTGAGCGGCGGCGGCGATTCCGTGCACGGCGTTGGCGTCGGGGCGTTGTGTCATGTCGATCTCATCCTCCGACGCGATCGTAACGTCGCTGCGGTCCGCGGCGCCTCGGGAAGATCACGCATCTTTGGTCGCGCGCCACCCACGCTAAGGTCCGAGTCCCCTAGAATTGCTGTGCGCGGACCCCTACAATGCGAGCACGATGATCGGTGCCCCGGTCTTGTGCCGGCACTTCGTGGGCCGCGATGCCGAGCTGCAGTTGCTCGACGAGCGCTACCGCGCGGCCTCCGCGGGGCGCGGATCGATGGTCCTGGTCGGAGGTGAAGCGGGGATCGGCAAGACGCGCTTCCTCGCGGAAGTCCGCGGCCGGCTCACAGCGTGCGGCGCGCGCTTCATCGGCGCGGGCGCTCTCGAGCACACCGAGTCACCGCTCGGCCCGCTCGTCGAGGTGCTGCACGAGCTCGACGCCGCAGATCCGGTGATGTTGCAGCGCGAGCCGATGCTCCGCACGGCGCTCGCGCGACTGTTCCCCGCACTCGTGGAGTCACGGGATCCCGCCCCCACCGCGCCGGCGGACGCGCGACGCGGACAATTCGCCGCGATGGCGGAGGCGCTGCGGCGGTTCGCCGCCGACGCGACGACCGTCGTCGTGCTCGACGACCTCCACTGGGCGGACGTCGCGACGCTCGATTTCCTCCAGTACATCGTGGAGAAGGTCGGCACGTTCGGGCTCGTGGTCGTCGTCGCGTACCGCTCGGACGAGCTGCACCGTCGCCATCCTCTCACGCCGGTGATCGGAAAGCTCGCGCGCCATGAGGTTGTGTGGCGCATCGACCTCACGCCGTTGGGGGACGCCGAAACGCGCGCCTTCGTGCACGCGACGCTCGGGGATCGCGCGCTCGACGCCGAGACCGTCCGCGATATCATCGAGCTTTCGGAGGGCAGTCCGCTCTTCACCGAAGAGCTGCTGAAGCACGCGCTCGAGACCACGCGCTCCGCGGGCGGCCGCATCGAGCTTCCGCTGTCGATCCGTTCCTCCGTCTTGGACCGCCTCGCCGACTTCGCCGAGGACGAGCGCTCGGTGCTCAGTCACGCAGCGGCGGTCGGGCGGCAGTTCGACGCCGAGTTCTTGGCGCACGTTGAAGGCCGTCCGCTCGACGACGTCACCGCGGTGCTGCGCCGCGCCCGCGATGCGCAACTGATCGTCGAGAAGCAGGGCGCTGCGGCGCAGTTCGGCTTTCGGCACGCGCTCATCCGCGAGGCGATCTACTCCGAGCTCCTGGCCGCCGAAGCGCGGCCGCTGCACGCGCGGATCGCAGCCGAACTCGAGGTGCAGCCGGGCGCGGACGAGCGCGCCATCGAGCTGGCGTATCACTGGTGGGCGGCGCGCATTTCGGATAAGGCAGCCGATGCGAACGAGCGCGCTGGCGATCTCGCAGCGCGCCGTTTGGCGCACGAGTCGGCTGCGACGTTCTACGAACGCGCGCTCGAGTTCGTCTCGGACTCGCCGCTGCGGCAGGCACAGCTCTATGAAAAACTCGGCGCGGTTCTGCGCATCGCGACCCTCGCCGAGCGAGCGCGTCGCGCGTTCGAGCGCGCGCTCGCGTACTATCGCGAGCACGGCCCTTGGGACAAGGTCGTGGAACTGTCCATGGAGATCGCGCGGCAATACTGGCTGACGCTCGACATGGGCGAGTCCGTGGCCTGGCGCGAGCGCGCGTTCGAGATGGTGCGCGACCACCCTGAGCACCCGTTCTATTTTGCGTCGCTGATGGGTCTCGCCAACCATCACGCTCTGCGCGGTGACCTGGAGAAGGCGGAGGAGTATCTCGATCAAACCGCTCGCGCGACCGGCGAGCGCGGACTCCGTCACGTCGTCGGATTCGAAAACACGGCCGGCCTCATCGCCGGGCTTCGCGGTGACTGGGCCGGCGTGAGCGCGCACTACCGACGCTCGATCTCGCTCGCGCGCAACGTCGACGATCCTCAAGCAGAGATAAACGCGCGCTTCAATTTGGGCTACCTCGCGACGACGTTCGGCGAGTGGGATGCGGCGATCGACGGTTTTGAAAGTGCGGCGGATTTGGCACGTGCCCGGTTTATTCCGGGCCATGAGGCGTACGCGCTCGCGGGGTACGCCGGGATGCGCTACGTCGCGGGCGATCTCGAGATGGCGCGGAAGCTCATCGAAGGGGCGCTCTCGCTTGTCGACGAGCTTCTGCCCGGGTTGCGATTGCAGCTCGTGGGCGTTGCGATTCCCGTCGGCTTGCGGCTCGAGGACGCGACGCTCGTCGATCGTTTCGCGCGCGAGGAAAACATCGAGCTGGCGTTCCGCAGCCGCGAGGGTCAGCGAATCGCGCCGATCGGCGCTGCCTTCGCGGAGTGGTACGTGCAGTGCGGCCAGAGCCCGCTTGCGGTCGAGATCCTCCATCGCGCGATCGCTGCGATTCCGAGTGTCGGCGAGCGTCCATGGTTCACGCTCGCGCTCGCGCAGTTCGGCTCGCGCGAAGACCACTCCCGAGGACGCGCACTGCTCGCGCGGTGGGCGGAACATCCGGACAATCGCGCGGGGACGGCGTATCTCACGCTGTACGACGGCCTGCTCGCAAGCGATGCGGCCGAGGCCCGCGAGCTTGCTGAACGCGCGGAACGGGCCTTCGCCCGAGTCCGCATGCCGCTGTGGCGAGCGCTCGCGCTCGAACTCGCGCGTCGGCCGGACGAGGCGCTCGAACTCTATCGCAGGATGGGTGATCGCGCAGCGATCCGGCGGCTTGAGGCTGCTCTCGCCGCGCCGAATCGCCGCGGCCGGACGAAGAACGAGCTCACCGAACGCGAGCGCGAGGTTCGGGCACTCGTCGCGTCGGGCAATTCGAATCGTGCGATCGCGAGCGCGCTCACGATCAGCGAACGCACGGTCGAGCACCATCTCGCCTCGATCTTCTCGAAGCTCGGGGTGGGCTCACGCGCCGAAGTCGCGGCACTCGTCGCGCGCGAGCGCGTACCGTAGGACCGTGCTAGATCTCTCCCGCTACAGCGTCATCGTTGCGCGCATCACCGTGACGGCGGGGCCCGCGACGATGATGCGGCCGATCTCCGCCGGCGGATCGCCGCCGACCTCGACCTGCGCGCGGCCCGGGCGATGGACGTGCTCTCCTTGCGCGACCGTATACGTCCGCTCGCGCACGAGGCCGTAGCGCGCGCAGTATCCCGCCATTCCGCCGGTCGCAGAACCGGTGAACGGGTCTTCGATCACGTCCCCGAAATCGGCGAAGTGGCGCGCGATCAGCGCGTCGCCGCCGTCGCCCGGCGCGAAGACGTGCACCGAGAACCAATCGCGGTCCGGGTGACCGTAGAGCACGCGCCGATCGGGAACGCAGCGGTCGAGCGCGTCGCGCGAGGCGAGCGCGATCATCAGCTGCTTCGTCCCCGTGCTCACCGTTTGCGGCGTCGTCCCTGCGGCGATGTCGCGCTCGTCCAGGCCGAGCGCCGCCGCTGCTTCGGAGCGGGAGAGCGTCGCGTGAAACGTCGGCGGCGGCTGCGACATCGCGTAGACCGTCGGGCTTCCGCGGCGAATCGTCACCGGGACGATCGCGGCCGGCATCTTGACGCGCAGCACGTCGCGATCCGCGGCAACGGCGCCGGTCTCGCACAGCGCGTGCGCCGTAGCGATCGTGGGGTGACCGGCGAGCGGAATCTCGCCGATCGGCGTCCAGTAGCGCACGACGACGTCGGACTCGGCGTCGCCGGGGAAGACGAAGCTCGTCTCCGAGAGGTTCGTTTCGCCTGCGATCGCTTGCATCAGCGCATCGTCGAGGCCGCGCGCGTCGAGGACGACCGCGCAGGCGTTTCCGGCGAGCGGCGTGGTGGTGAATGCGTCGACCCAGACGATCGAGAGATTCCGTGCCATTCCGCTCCGTTCGACGGCGGCGGGCCGTGCCGCTTCGAGAAGTGGCCCAGCCGGGCCGCAAAGAGGTTGCCGCGCGATCGCCGCGGGTACAGGCGTGTCGATATGGCCAAGCGCGTTCTGCTCGCGGTAAACCCGCGAGCCCGCAGCGGTGCCGCCGCTCGTGATCGCGCGGCGGCGGCATTGCGCGCGCTCGGGCACACGCTGGTCGAGGTTTCGCTCGACGGCGGGGCCGACTTGTCGCGCGAGATCGTCGAGCACCGCGACGGGGTCGATGCGGTCATCGTCGGCGGCGGCGATGGAACGCTGTTGAGCGCGCTGAGGGGTCTGGTCGAGACGAAGCTGCCGCTGGCGATCCTTCCGCTGGGCACGTTCAACGAACTGGCCCGCACGCTCGGCGTTCCGCACGACCCGGTCGAGGTTGCCGCGCTGATCGACGACGGCGTGCCGGTGCCGATCGACGTCGGGCGCGTGAACGGCGTGCACTACTTCAACGAAGCGTCGATCGGGCTCTCGACGCAGGTCGCCCGGTTGCAGACGAGCGCGGTGAAGCGGGCGCTCGGAATGCTTGCGATCCCCGTCACGACCCTGCGCGCGCTGCGCTGGATACGTCCGCTGCATCTGGAGATCGGGCTGGAGGACGGTACGACGGTGATCCTGCACGCGGCGCAGTTGACCGTCGCCAACAGCTACCGGTTCGGCGGTGTCGTCGAGAACCCCGAGGGCAGCCTGGAAGACGGCGAGTTGTGGCTCTACGCGGTCGACGTGCACGGCTGGTGGAGCGCGCTGCGCGTGGTTGCCGCGGTGATGCTGCGCCGCTTCCAGCACGCGCGGGACGTAGCGACGCTGCGTGGCACACGCTTCACGGTGCGCTCACTGCACGGCGGAAAGCACCGCGTCTTCGCCGACAGCGAGTACGTCGCGCGCCTGCCGGCCGAATTCACGATCGTCCGCGGCGGCGTTACGGTATTGGTCCCCGCTCCGCGGGTACAGACAATCCGCTGATGGACCGCCGCTAACATGCTGAGCTTCTTCCGGCCTGGCGCGTACGCGACCCGGATCACCGAGATCGATCCGGCGGAACTGCGCGCCCGCGGCATTCGCGGCGCGATCGTCGACCTCGACAACACCCTGGTCGGCTGGCACCAGCTGGTCCCGCTCGCCGAGGATGCGCTCTGGGTGTCTCGGGCGAAGGAGGCCGGCGTGCGCGTCGCCGTCCTCACCAACAACGGAACGCCGTGGGCGTCGGAAATTGCGAAGAACCTCGGCGTGCCGTGCATCCCGCGCGCGCGCAAGCCGCTGCCGCACGGCTTCCGCCGCGCGCTCAACGTGCTCGAATTGCGCGCGGACGAAGCCGTGGTCATCGGCGATCAGCTCTTCACCGACGTGCTCGGCGCAAAGCTCGCCGGCCTGGAAGTGATCCTCGTCGATCCGCTGATCCGGCGAGATCCGTGGAACACCCGCCCGTTGCGGTGGCTCGAACGGATCGTCTTGCGCGGCGTTCCGCGCGCGTAACGGGATCTTCGTGCCGGATCGCATCGCGCAAGCGCGCGCGCGTCTCGCCGCGATCGCGCAGACCGAACGCAATGACCCGCTCGTCGAGCCGCGATACGTCACGCGTTCGTGGGTGCAGGGCGGCGTCGCTCCCCTTGCCGTCGTGCTGCTGCACGGCCTCACGAACGCGCCGCCCCAATACGATCTGCTGGGCGAGCAGCTCGCGGCGCGCGGGCACGCGGTGATCGTGCCGCGCATGCCCTACCACGGGTATCGCGACCGGATGACCGGCGCGCTCGCGAACCTGCGCGCGGCCGACCTGCAGATGGCGGCGCTGGACGCGGCGGCGATCGCTGCGCTGTGCGGCGAGCGAGTCGTCGCGCTGGGCATCTCGATCGGCGCGACGCTGGCCGGCTGGCTCGTCGCGCGCACGGCGATCGACACCGGGATCGCGGTGGCGCCGTTCTGCGGCGTGCGCGAGTTGTACGGCGGCCTGAACGATGCGCTCGGAGCGGTACTGCGGACGGCGCCCAATCGCTTCGGCTGGTGGGATCCGCGCGCGAAGCAACGCCAACCGCCGCAGCACGGCTATCCACGCTTCGCGACGCGTGCGCTCGGCGCGTCGCTCCAGCTTTCGACCGATCTCCCCGCGCCGCAGAGCGCGGTGCGCGGACGGCGCGCGGTCCTGGTGTGCAACCAGAACGACCCGGTCGTGAACAACCGGTTCGCCGAGCGCCGCTTCGGCCGGCTCGCAGCCGCGGGCATGCTCGTCGAGAACGTCGTGCTGCACGGGTTGCCGAAGATCCACGACATCATCGAGCCGCAGATTCCGCAAGCGCGGCCGGACCTCGTCTATCCGCGCCTGATCGAGATCATCGAGACGCCGTAGCGCCCAAGCGCACCATCAGCGCCGACGCCGCACACAGCCACGCGGCGCCGAAGAACAGACCGCCGATCACGTCGGTCACGTAGTGCGCGCCGAGCGCGAGCCGTGACCACGGGATGCCGACGGCGCAGATCGCCAGCACGATCGTCGCTGCCGCGGCGAACGGCCGGGGAAACGGCGCGTGCCACGCCAGAATCGCCA